>Ga0126305_10000146_pt1 | contig 30999 bp, 24 predicted proteins | sample Plot26_FD_92536 | JGI IMG/M metagenome (GOLD analysis project Ga0126305, IMG submission 92536) | Serpentine soil microbial communities from UC McLaughlin Reserve, CA, USA - Plot26 | ecosystem: Environmental > Terrestrial > Soil > Grasslands | place: USA: UC McLaughlin Reserve, Lake County... | reverse complement strand
TCTGATAAAATGTTTGGGATCAGGTTAACAACAAAAATGTTGGTATAAGATGGTTTTAAATTGTCTGTTTGAATGCGCAAATTTCTCCAGCGGATTTGTTTTCCTTCGTCTTGTTTTTTATTGATAGAGTGAACTTGTAAAGCAATAAATCCTTTCGGGGTCATATCGTCAATTACATACGCGCAGGCAACTCCGTTTACCCATGTTTTTAAATTATTTCCGAGGCATTCAATTTTTACCTTATTCCATTGCCCTTGTTTGAACGCAGTTTTTGCTCCAGGGTTCAGATCCATCGAGTATAGCCAGTCTCTTCTGGCTTCATCATAAATCCCACCGGTCCACGCTCTTTTTGAAGGATCTATTTCAAATTGATAACCATGCACTCTTCCATTTTGATAGTCAGCTTTACTTTCACTGCGAAACTGAACACCCGAATTCATAGCGCTATCCACTTTGTATTCAAACTCCAGGACAAAATCCTTATAATCTTTTTCGGTTGTTAAAAAGGAATTAGCCTCTCCAAAAACAGTCCTGCCCACGATCTCGCCGTTTTCCACTGTAAATTTTGCTTTACCGTTTAGTTGTTTCCACCCGGTAAAATCTTTTCCATTGAACAAGGGCTGACCGTTTTCGGCCGAAACAGTGAGAGTTAATGAGATCAAAAATGCAAGCAATATTTTTTTCATACCGGTTTGATTGGGTGGTTTAAGGTAGGAATTTTAGGAACACCATTGTTTGATTTGACAGCAGAGCATAGATAATGCTGCTAATGGAAACAAGTAAGGAATTTCAGCAGTATAGAAACCCTGTAAAAAAAGCAGGTGATCATTTTGCAATGGACACATCCATTACCTGCGGATAATGATCTGAATATTTATAATCGAGTTTAGAAAACTGTTCGATCTTAAATTGCTTATCGGCCATCATATAATCAATGCGTAGTGTTGGTGAAATAAATTGAAATGTTCTTCCGAGGCCAAACCCTTTTCGTAAAAAGGCATCCTGTAATTGTCCTTTTACGGTAAAATAAGAATATGAATTTGGCACATCGTTGAAGTCGCCGCATAAAATGACGGGGTACCTACTAGAGTCTATCGATTTTCTTAACGTTTCTGCCTGTAAACTTCGTAACGAATAAGCTCTTTTTATTTTTCCGGCAATGCCCCTGGATTCCTGCACTTCGGTTAATGCGCTATATTCTTGTTTTTGAAGTCGTGGAGATTCCAGGTGCGTATCGTAAATGCGAACGATCTTTTCTTTAAATTGAATATCTACAATACTAAATCCCTCAGAGTTTCCATTTTCAGTTTTGTGAAATGAGCTATCAATGATTGGGTATTTCGAAAACACACACAAACCACCTTGTAAAGCTCCATTCATCATTTTAATGGCCGGAGTGAAATAAAAATAACCGTATCCCATTTTTTGTAAAACAGGAATGTTGGCAGGAAAGATTTCCGGCGCATAGCTTTCAAAAAATTCCTGGAAGCAAAGCACGTCTGCGTTTTGCATTTGTACAGCGTCCATCATTAGATTTCGTAAACCTGCTGCTTCCGCTTTATCGGCAGATCCAAATTCTTCGGTCCAACTCGAAACGTTCCAGGAAAGTACCCTTAAAGCAGTATCGGGTTTGTCTGCCTCAAATTTCTTATTAACATGAAATCCAAACAGCGCCGAAATTTGCTGCCAGCTCAATAGTAAAACAGCTAAGGCCAGCAATGACCACTTTGATCGGGCCAATGCGCAAATGAGCAGGCAAATCAACATGAATACCAATAAAAAAGGAAATCCTAACCCTAAAATGGCAATGAACCAAAATTTATCGGGATTGAGAAACGGCGTTAAGCAGGTAAGCAGGTAAATAAACACTATGCCCAAGTAGAGAACTGTGATAAAAAGTCGAAGCCTTTTGTTTTTTCTTTGCATTCACCGGGGATTTAACTGCGCACAATTATATTCTAAAAATAGTATTCGATTTGATTCCTTCACAATGCCTTACTAAAAACAAGCAATCTTTCAATAAATTGCCTGATCATCCAATCAATAAGCTCTATATGAAAAGAATAGTTTTACTAATTGTTATTTGTCTAACGGCAAATATTTCACAAAGCCAGTCTTCCGGTATATCTATAATTCCCGAACCGGTACAAATAGTAAAGAATTCCGGAACATTTGTACTGCCTGCCCGTGTATTTGTAACTGCATCAGGTTCCAGGCAGGTGCAACAAGTGGTTAACCTGTTGAAAGAAAAATTAAAGGTAACAGAAGCCAGTTTTGAAATGGCAACCAAAGGCATTTCGCCAACCATTCACCTTACTCTTAATTCCAAATCCGATAACATCATTGGCAAAGAAGGTTACCGTTTAAGCGTTACAACAAAGACTATAAATTTAACGGCAAATGAACCCGCAGGCTTATTCTATGGATTGCAAACTCTTTTTCAATTATTTCCAAAAGAAATTGAAAGTACGACTCCTGTAAAAAATATAAAATGGAGTGTGCCTTGTGTTCAGATTACGGATTATCCCCGCTTTGAATGGAGAGGACTGATGTTTGATGTAACGCGGCATTTTTTTACCAAAGAAGATGTAAAGCATTACATAGATGATATGGTTCGGTATAAATTCAATCTGCTTCACCTGCACTTAACAGATGATGAAGGGTGGCGTATTGAAATTAAGAGCCTGCCACAACTAACAAAAGTAGGGGCATGGCGTGTGGACAAAGTCGGTTATTTTGGAACGTTTTCGCCTCCTTCACCTGACGAGCCAAAAGATTACGGAGGTTTTTATACTCACGAAGATTTGAAAGAAATTATTCAATACGCAAAAGAGCGTTTTGTAGATATTTTGCCGGAGATAGATGTGCCTGCACATAGTTTGGCTGCAATTGTTTCCTATCCTGAATTATCCTGCACACCAGAAGCAAGTACTTACCGGGTGCGATCCGGGGAGCAGATTATGGACTGGTCGCACGGGGCGCCGCCAATTGCTTTAGTTGATAATACTCTTTGCCCTGCCAACGAAAAAGTATACCAGTTTCTTGATAAGGTGATAACTGAAATAGCACAAATATTTCCATTTGAATACATTCATATGGGAGGTGATGAAGCACCACATAATTTCTGGGAAAAGAATGAAATTATCAAAGAACTAATGAAAAAAGAAGGACTATCAACGATTGAGCAGGTGCAAAACTACTTTACAAAAAAGGTTGATAGTATTGTTCGATCAAAAGGAAAGAAGTTTATTGGCTGGGATGAGATACTGGAAGGTGGAGGATTACCGGCTACCGCTGCTGTTATGAGCTGGCGTGGTATGAAGGGTGGAATTGAAGCAGCAAAAATGGGCCATGAAGTGGTGATGAGCCCAACTGATTTTGCTTACATAGATTATATGCAGGGCGATGTTGCGCTTGAGCCAAAAATTTATGCTTCCTTATCATTAAACAAGACCTACCAGTTTGAACCATTACCTGAAGGTGTTAGCCCCAAATACATTAAGGGTGGACAAGCTAATTTATGGACCGAGCAGGTTTATAACATGCGCCACGCCGAGTATATGACATATCCGAGAGCACTGGCCATTGCGGAATCTGTCTGGTCTCAACAGGCAAAGAAGGACTGGAAACATTTTTTTAATAAACTGGAAATGCATTTTGATAGACTCGACCAGGCGGAAATAAAATATGCACCTAGCGTTTACGAACCAAAATTTACGTTGACCCGGAATAACCAGGGGCTATTGCAAATTGCCATGGAAACAGAGGCGCCTAATGTAACAATACACTATACGTTTGATAATTCATTTCCCGATTATTATTATCCTGTATATAAACAAACCCTGACGCCACCAAAGGACGCGGTTATGCTTCGTGTAATTAGCTACAGGGGTAAAAAACAAATGGGCAGAATGATTTCTGTTCCTATTTCAGACCTTGAACAAAGAGCCGGCAAGAAAAAATCGTAATTGAGTTAACGCCAATGAAACAACATGAGCAGCAACCTGAAATGGTGGCAGGTAAGGAGAGAAAATTGGTTGGCAAGAAATTAAAAATGTCATTGGTCAATGACAGAACTATGGAATTATGGCGATCCTTTATGCCTGAGAGAATGAAGATTCCCAATCGCATTTCCAATGAATTAATTTCAATGCGAGTGTATCTGGCGCCGTTAATAATAGAGAATGCAGAACAGGAGTTTGAGAAATGGGCGGCTGTGGAAGTTTTAAATTTCAACAAGATACCGGCGGGTATGGAAAGTTTTGTGTTGCATTCTGGGCTCTACGCGGTTTTTCATTATAAAGGTTTAAACACAGACTCCCGCATATTTATTTACATTTTCAAGGAATGGCTGCCGAAGTCGAATTACAAATTAGATGAACGCCCACATTGTGAAATTTTAGGCGATAAGTATAAAAATGGGGATCCCGAATCAGAAGAAGAAATTTGGATTCCGGTTATACCAAAGAAATAAGTTCATTACATAGTAACCTCATTGGTGGTTTCGATTTTTAGAAGTTGTTCTGCGGATTTGTTCAATTCAGAAAGACGCTGATAGTTGATAGAATAATAAATGCATTTTCCATCCCTTTGCGTTGTTACAAAGCCTGTTTTTCTTAAAACACTAAGGTGTTGCGAAGTGGCAGATTGGTCTAACCGAAGCTTTATATACAGCGAGGTTACCGTTATTTTAGAATGTTCCTGTAAAATCTGCAGAATTTGCAATCGTACTTTATTATTGACTGCACGAAATACCAGGGATGCTTTTTTCAAGTAGAAAAACTCTATTTGAAGCTCCTCGGGCATGGGAGTTGTTTCCATATTGGGTCGAATTAAGAAAAGACAAAATACAATTTAGTTTGGAATTTAAAGATCATTTGCAGATTTTTCTGCAATCTCATCTTTAAAACAGGAGCGGTGCCTGTTTACCCACGGTTTAAGATAGATTGTCTAAAAATTCTCAATAATCTGCACTACATTCCTTGATATCCTGCATCAGTCTCCGGGCAATATTGTTCGCAGTAGTTTCAAAGCTGCTTTCTGCATAAATACGAATAACTGGCTCCGTATTGGATGTGCGAAGGTGGACCCAATCGGAATCGAATTCAATTTTTAATCCGTCTTCAGTATTAGTTGGGTTGTTCTTGTATTTTTTCTTAATCTTTTCGAAAATAGAGCGTACGTCGAGGCCATTCTCCAGCTCAATTTTATTCTTGGAAATAAAATATTCGGGATAATTTCTACGGAACGATTTTAATCCTTTTTTATACCCGGCAAAATGTGAAAGAAATAAAGCAATACCAATCAATGCATCACGACCGTAATGGAAATCGGGTACAATGATACCACCATTACCTTCGCCGCCGATGACGGCATTCACATCTTTCATTTTCTTTACCACATTCACTTCGCCAACAGCAGAAGGAAAATGTTCGCCACTATGTCGTTGCGTAATTTCCTTTAACGCCTTTGTACTGCTCATATTGCTAACAGTATTGCCCACCTTAGTGCTTAGTACATAATCAGCTACTGCAACCAGGGTATATTCTTCACCAAACATGCTACCATCTTCACAAACGAAACAAAGACGGTCAACGTCCGGATCCACAGCAATTCCTAAATGAGCGTTTTGCTTTTTAACTTCATTACTCAGGACTGACAGGTGTTCTGGCAACGGCTCCGGATTGTGTGCAAACCTTCCGTTCACTTCTCCATTTAAAACAATTACTTCTGCAACACCCAGTTGGGTTAATAACTGCGGGAGCACTAATGCTCCTGAAGAATTGATGCAATCCACTACAATCTTTAATTCCTTTTTTTGGATGGCATCTCTATTCACAAGGGGATAGCTAAGAACGAGGTCAATATGTTTTTGAAGATAACTGTTGTCTTTAGTGATTGTACCTAATTTATCAACCAATGCAAAACCTAATGCCTCTGTCTTTGCCCGGTCTAAAAGTTCTGCACCAACTTCTGCGTCAATAAACTCTCCATTTCTGTCCAGAAGTTTTAAAGCATTCCATTCTTTTGGATTATGACTTGCGGTAATTATGATACCACCATCAGCATTTTCTTTTTTTGTGGCAATTTCAACGGTGGGCGTTGTTGACAATCCAAGATCAATAACATTTACGCCCAGGCTTATAAGTGTATTAATCACGAGCTGATTAATCATGTCTCCACTAATCCGGCCATCACGGCCAACAACAATTTTTGTTGGCTGGGATTTATCCTCCCTTCGTTCTGCAATAATGTTTCCATAGGAAGCGGTAAATTTTACGACATCAATTGCAGTTAACGAGTCGCCAGGTACGCCACCGATAGTACCTCTTATTCCGGATATGCTCTTAATCAACGCCACGGTAAAAATTTAAACAGGTTTTTTCAGGATGGCAAAAATAAGGCATTACAGGTGAAGGGTTTCAACTTATAAACAGGTGGCACCCTTACTTTTGTAAAAATTTGGCAATGGTAGAAAAAGAGTGGTACAAAGCCTGGTTTAGTTCTCCTTTTTATCATAAGCTCTACTTTGAACATGACGAAAACGAAGCCCAAAACTTTATTATACGATTATTGGAATATTTAAAAGCTCCTGTTGGCAGCCGCGTTCTTGACGTAGCGTGTGGCAGGGGCAGGCATAGTAAATTTTTAGCTGCGCAAGATCTGGATGTCACCGGCATCGACATTTCGTTTGAAAGTATCGGATATGCCAAACGTTTCGAAAAGGAAAATCTTCATTTTTATCAGCATGATATGCGAATGCCGATGTGGATCAATTACTTCGATTATGTATTTAATTTCTTTACTTCCTTTGGATATTTTGCTACCCGTCGGGAGCATGATGATGCCATACGAACAATTGCCAAAAGTTTAAAACGGAGTGGCACTGTGCTTTTTGACTACCTTAATGTTCATTATGTAGAAGACCATTTGGTGCACGATGAAATAAAATCTGTTGATAGCACCCAATATGAAATCCATAGATGGATGCATGACGATTTTTTTTATAAAAAAATTATTGTTACCGATCATTCTTTAGAATCGCCAATACAGTTTACCGAAAAAGTAGCCAAATTAAGCCTAGGTGATTTTACAGACATGCTTTCGTTCCAGGGTTTACAGGTGTTAGATGTTTTTGGCGATTATAATCTCAATGGTTATCATGTCAATAAAACCCCAAGGATGATTGTGGTAGCAAAAAAATAGTACTGTTATTTAGCGGGAAACTATTCAGAACCACCCTTCTTATTATGAACGAGCATCCACCTGGCGGTTTCATAAAATGCTGAAGTAAACGTGGTCATCTTAATCTTAATGGAGTCAACCTGCCAGGCAGAATAATGAACATCGTCTCTTAAAGGATGTACTTCCTCCTGTTTGAAGTACAAATTTTTAGTAAACACAAAATCATCAGAAATAATTCCAATCCTGCCCTCATCATGCGAAATAACGAATGCGTAATGGTTTGCTGTTGAATCATGCAATATATCTCTTCCTAAAGTGCTGTTGGTATAAGTTTGACCAGCTAAACCGGCTATGGTCGGTAGCACATCGATTTGCGAAACCACTTCAGCTCGTTTTTGCGGGGGCAATAGTTTGGGTGCATAAAATAAAAGCGGCACATGCTCTTCAGTCAAACGCTGTTCGGTCCATGCTTTCGGATAAATTTTAGAAGCATTTCCAGAAACGCCATGATCGCCTACAAAAACAAAAATGGTGTTGTCAAAATATTTTTCCTTTTTTGCCGCATCAATAAATTTTTGGAAACAATAGTCTGCGTATCGAAAAGCATTAAATTCTTCAACGGACTCAAAGCCATATTTTATTAGCTCTTCCTTCGGAATTATTTTCCTTTTAAAATCATTTGTATCCTGGTTTGGAATTGTGAATGGCCGGTGATTATCCGCCGTTTGAATAATGGCAAAAAATGGCTTTTCCTGTTTTGCAAATACTCCGTTCGCCTGGAAGAAAAGATCTTTGTCACTGATGCCCCAAACATTCACTGGCTTGCACTGAAAACTTTTTTCTGTATTCATTTGCAGTCCGTCAATATTTTTAACAAGGCCTCCAAAGTTGTTAAACCCGGCATCACCGCCCAGGAAATAATATTTTTCGTAACCCTTAAAATCATTGATAATGGTATGTTGGTCGAGTGCCTGCGGATTACGGGTTGAAAATTTGGATAACTGAACGTCAGGTATACCCGTCAGGCTCGCAAATAATCCTCTTGCTGTTGAAAAATGCGGAGTAAAGCAACGGTTAAAGAAAATACCATCTTGAGACATCGACTGAAAAAATGGTGATGTGTTCAATGGATTTCCACTCATGCTGCTTTTGTACATGCTAAATGATTCACAAATTACCAAAACAATATTGGGCTGAGTTTTCGTGGTACCACTAACCTGTCTTTTAAAGGAAAAATTGTCACTGCCAATACTCATCCATTGTCTCATTAATGGAAAGTATGTTCTCACGGTTGTTTCGTCGTATGTAGCTCTTCTAAGCTTAAGTGTATAAAAAAAGTTTTGTAGCGGGTTTAGTGCTAAAAAAGATTTAAAGCTATTGTTGAATTCCAAAGCCGTGCTCCATTTTAAAGGTTTAGCCCCAACGTTACCATAAATAAAAAACCCAAAGAACAATATTGAAGCTAAAAACCATTTGCGTTTGTATTGAATGCCCTTACCATTGGTTTTGCTTACAATATAAATGTGCACTTTCCGAAACATCAACCTTAGTAGTATAACCATGAAAATAAGCCCAAGCAGCATCCAAATGAGGGGATATGATTGCCATAACATTTTTATGGAAATCCAGGGATCTTCAAAGAAGTTTAAAGCACTGGCCCCCACGTGGGTACCATTGTAGGATATAGCTCCGAAATCTGCGGCAAAAAAGAAAATGATAAGGAAGGTCATTGCCGCTAAATACCATGTCCATATTCTTCGGTTGCGGTTCGAATAAAATGGAGACAGTTTCGGTATCAGGCTCGCTACAACAATTGGAGATAAAATAATGCTGATCCATCTTAAATCAAACCGAAGCCCTAAAAAAAGGGAAGGTACCAAACCATTCCATTGTTCACCCTGGGGTTTAAATGCAAGAAGAGTCAGTAACCTGTAAACGGTGAATATCAATACGAATATCACCAACAGGTTAAAAACCCAAAGCAATGTTTTTGGCAAACGTAATTTGATCAACATTATAACGGATGGTGATTTAGTCGGAAAGCAACTGCAAAAAAACGGATTTTTCGGCTTGATACAATCACAATTCGATAGAACAGGCCTGTTCTTCGCTTACTTTTGCCTGATGTTTAACACGGTGCTTGCAATTACGTTCTGGCACAGGATAGATGATTGGGACAAATGGCTTTTTGTAAAGTTAAACGGGCAATGGACAAATCCTTTTTTTGATATTGTATTACCTTTTATTCGAAACTCGGTATTTTGGGCCCCAATCTACATTTTTGTTGCAGCATTTATAGGTTTAAACTTCGGAAGAAAAGGTTTGTGGTGGAGCCTCCTCTTTGTTTGTACCATTGCAACTACCGATTTAATAGGCGCCCGGGTTTTAAAAGAGGCCATTCACCGGCCTCGTCCATGCCAGGATGTTGAATTTATGAATTATGTACGATTATTGCTCAAGCAATGTTCAGGCAGTTATAGCTTTGTTTCCAATCATGCAGCGAATCATTTTGGTATGGCCACTTTTTCTTTTTTAACCTTTAGAGGACTATTTAGAAAATGGATGTACCTGGCTTATGCATGGGCCGTCTTTATTGCTTATGCACAAGTGTATGTAGGCGTTCATTACCCTTTGGACGTGGTGGGAGGAGCTGTATTGGGGATAATTATTGGAAGTGTAACGGCATGGATATTTGATAATAAATGGGGGCGAATATCATTGGACTAGCTAAGGGCAACGATTTCGTAAATGGCAGATCAACGATGGAACAAAAGTGTAAAAATTTGGATTGGAAATTTTGGATCGTGTTCAATTAACGAATCACGAAAAAGAAAGTAAATGGAGATACTTATACTGCTGGGCCTTATTATTTTGAACGGACTTTTTGTAATGTCAGAACTTGCTTTGGTTTCAGCCCGCAAGCCAAGGCTGGAGTCTATGGCTGAAAAAGGGGACAAAAAAGCAGAAGCTGCGCTAAAGCTTTCCAACTCCCCGGAAACATTCCTGTCAGCGGCACAAATTGGAATTACACTAATCGCAATTTTAACCGGTGTATATTCGGGTGAACGATTTGGTACTAAACTGGCTCCTTACATAGCCAATATTGATGCTCTTGCACCATACGCCCAACCCATTGCCACCACCATTGTAGTTATCATTGTTACTTTTTTATCTATCGTTTTCGGCGAGTTGATTCCAAAACGAATCGGCCTTTTGAATGCCGAAAAAATTGCTAAGGTGGTTGCCGGCCCCATGCGTGCTTTTGCAAAATTTACTCATCCTGTTGTTTGGATGCTCAATAAAGTGAGCAATCTTTTTTTCAGGATTTTCAACATTAAAAAAACCAAAGATGAAACTGTAACCGAGGATGAAATCAAAGCCATTATAAATGAAGGAACGGAATCAGGAAGTATTGAAGAGGAAGAAAAAGAACTGATAGAACGCATCTTTCACCTTGGCGACCGCAACATTACATCATTAATGACCCACCGGAGTGACATTATATGGTTTGACCTAAATGACAACGAAGAGGAGGTTCGGGACAAGATTGTAAAGGAGCCACATTCGATTTATCCTATTTGTGATGGGAGCATCGATAATATCAGAGGGATGGTTTCCATCAAGGATTTGTATATCATAGATGATTTCACCAAATTTAAGGACATAGTTCAGCCCGCCATGTTTGTTCCTGAAAACAATACCGCATACCAGGTAATGGAAAAATTTAAAGAAACCAAACAACATTCCTGTTTTATTGTAGATGAATACGGCAGTTTACAAGGCATCATTACCCTTAATGATATTCTGGAAGCGATAGTGGGTGAAATCCCACAGACAGGTATAGAAGATTATGAAATTGTTGACCGTGGCGACGGTACTTATCTTGTGGACGCCCAAATTCCTTTTTACGATTTTCTTAGTCGCTTTGATAAAGCTGACTGGGCCAGTTCAGAGGAATATTCATTTGATACGCTTGCTGGCTGCGTGCTTCACGAATTGGAGCGTATTCCGCAAACCGGCGACAAATTAAAATGGAGAGAGTTTGATATCGAAGTCATAGATATGGACGGCCATCGTATTGATAAGGTGTTGGTAAAACCGAGCCAGGAAATTATGGATGAAATGGAAGAAGAGTAAAGTCAAATTCCATATGCATTTGCGATATTATCTAAGTACCACTAGCTTGAGTGGTCGTGAAGAATCTTCCAGCCGTTTTTTCTTTGCACGAAAATTAACGAATATCTACCCGTTTTTTCTTTAAGGTCATTACCATACAACACAAATTTCCCCGTTAGTAATGCGTAATCTTTCCCTAAAGGTCTTACCACCATTTCTTCGTAGCGCAAGTTTTGCTTTGGCATTTTCCCATTGAAAAAACCTTTCTGATAATTCTCTTTCATGCCTGCAATTCCTACAGGTCCATTAGGAAGCATAAACGTGGAAGCCGTGTCGTACAAAGCCATAAAGGCATCGAGATTACCTTCATTCCAGTCCTTTGCCGACTGGTTCATTAAGTCTATAATTGATTTGGCATTCTTACTTATTTGCCGACCATTGGACCAGGAGATTGCAATAAAAGAACCAACCAGGATTAAATATTTCATAATCTAAAATTATCAGAATTGTAGTGTATTGATGTAGACGATAGAATTATTTCTTGAGAAGCTCACCGAGTTTTTTGAAACTTTCGTAGGGTCCTTTATCAGCAAAGCTGTTTACAAGCCAGGCAGGCACATTACCGTCAGGATCGGTTTCAAAAGTGTAGACAATATGAAGGTTGTTAGAAGAAACTTTAGTTACGTACCAATTGATATCAGAACGACTGATCCTAACCTTGTCACCTTTTTGGGCTATGTAATTGGGAACAGCAGTCGCGTTAATCCTGAGAACACGATTTGAACTGTCTCTTGTTATTTTTGTATGCATTACTGCATCGCGGTTATCAAGGGGCCAGGGCAGAAAAGTCTCGGTATAATAATAAAACTCATAGCCACTTACGCGTTTCAACAGCGAAGTTGCTTTATTGTTGTATACCCAGTCTTTATAGCGGCTAACGTTGTTTATGATAGCAATAAGCTTTTCAAAACTGCCTTCCAGATTACATTCTACTTTTATGTTTTTGAAATTGGAGTTTTTGCCATCTCGTTGGTACACCTGTATCCCGTCTTTATTTTTAGTTTGCTTCCAGTTGCTTTGACTAAAAGCAATTGAAATAAATAGACAGGAAAAACTAACAAGAAGAAGTCGAATACCAGCCGTTTTCATAAGACTGAATTTTCAGTTCAATGTAAAGTAATATTAATTGCTGAGGCACACAAACGTATTAACATTCCTGCAATTACAAATTCAATAAAAATGTGTTTCATTTTCATCCTTTCGAGAAGCTGAGAGTATTTATTTTTGCACCGGGCAATGCTGCTGCTAACGGTAAGCTAAAGCAATTGAATGTTGTTTAGGTTTGATTGATCAAGTTCACAGGAAAAAATACACCTGATAGACACCAACAAATGAGAAATGCAGCCTTGCAGTTAAAATTTTGACATTGTAAAATAATGGAGCAAACAATTAACATAGCAAAACCGGTAACATCAAATACCAGCATTGACACACGAATTTACTTTGATAATGCCGCCACAACTCCTTTAGACAAAGAGGTGCTGGAAGCCATGATTCCGTATTTGGCCAACCATTTTGGTAATCCTTCCTCCATTTATTCCTATGGCAGGGAGACGAGACTGGCAATTGAAAACGCCAGGAAAACGGTGGCTAAGTTGTTGGGAGTGAAACCGGGAACCATTTTTTTTACAAGCGGAGGAACTGAGAGCGACAATACAGCTATTGAAGCATCCATCCGGGATTTAGGATGCACACATATTATCACTTCAGCAATTGAACACCATGCTGTGCTCCATACGGCGGAATTTTTTGCTAATGACCGAAACGTAACAACCAGTTTTGTGGCATTAAAGGAAGACGGACATATTGATCTGCAGAACCTGGAAGACCAATTGCTTCAATTTTCCAATGCAGGAAAGAAATGCCTGGTTACGCTTATGCACGCCAACAATGAAATTGGAGTGTTACTTCCTATCAAGAAAGTGGGCGAACTCTGCCAGAAGTATGCAGCTATTTTTCATTCAGACTGTGTTCAAACAGTTGGGCATTATCCAATTAACCTGAGTGAATTGTACATCCATTTTATATCGGCAGCCAGTCACAAATTTCATGGGCCTAAAGGCGTTGGTATTTTGTATGTAAACGAAAATGCGAACATAAAACCCTTCATTTTAGGAGGGGGACAGGAAAGAAACATGCGGGCAGGAACAGAAAATGTTTACGGGATTGTGGGTTTTGCAAAAGCACTGGAAATTGCCATGAGGGATTATGAACAAACCAGTGCCTATATTGATGACCTGAGGCATTACATGACTGACGAACTGAAAAAAAATTTTGAAGGCGTTAGTTTTAATAATGGCCCTAATTCCTTGTATACATTACTTAGTGTTTGTTTTCCTAAAACAGAAAAATCTGACTTTCTTTTAATGAACCTTGATATAAATAATATTTGTGCCTCCGGAGGGTCAGCCTGCAGCAGCGGCGCTGATGTGGGTTCACATGTAATGAAAGCACTCAATAAGTCTGATCAATATGCAACGGTTCGTTTTTCGTTTAGCAAATACAACACAAAGGAAGAGATAGATACTGTGGTGAAAAAATTAAAAGAGCTGGTATGATAGAACTTCAACAGCTATTTCAAAAAAAATCCGAAATTATTTTACTGTCTTGCAACTAATTCCTTTTGCTATTCATCAATAGTACGTTCAAAGGAATTATGAAAAAGGATCGGGCTGGATTTCTATCTGGCCTTTTTTTTATTTCTGATTACTGTTCGGCCTGGTTATTAGTTCTTCCCAACCCGTCAATTTTTACTTGTATGGTATGCCGGTCGGTTTTTGTTTTAGCCATTGATAGTGCTTTTTCAAAATAGCAAACCGATTTTTTCACATCGTTGTCCTTGTAGAGTTCTCCCAGTAAGGTGAAATAGTAATGATTGTTTGACAGGTTTAGTTTCTCAGCTTCAAAAATGGCTGCTTTTTTTCCATAAATTTTGAAAAGCGCATAAGTTCTGTTTAGTGCCGCAACTGGAGAATATTCAAGCTGTAACAGGACATTGTAGAGTTGCAAAATATTTTCCCACTTTTCATTTGTATCGGTCTTTTGTGTATGCCAATAGGCAATACTTGCTTCAATATGGTATTTCGAGATCTTAGTTCCCTGGGACGATTGTTTAAGAAAATTAGCTCCTTTTGAAATCAGTTCCTGGTTCCAGATGTTCTCATCCTGGTCGTCATAAAGAATGATCTCACCTTTTTTACCTTTTCTTGCTTCAAATCTGGACGAATGGAAATACATCAATGCCAGTAGTGCATTTACTTTAGGCATCTTGGTGTTTTCGTTTTCAATAAGTAATTCCGTCATTCGTATGGCTTCAAAGCAAAGGTCTTCGCGTAATACATCATCCTGGCTTTCCGAATAATATCCCTCGTTAAAAACCAGGTATAAAGTTGTAAGGACAGTATCTAATCTATTATCAATTTCCTGTTCAGGCGGAAATTCGATGGCTACTTTTTCAATTCTCAATTTTTCTTTGGCCCTGAAAAGTCTTTTATTGATAGTCTCTTTAGTAACCAAAAAGGCATTGGCAATTTCTTCTATACCGAATCCACAAAGGATTCGCAGTGATAAACCTATTTGCGCTTCGTTCGAAATACATGGATGGCAAAGTGTAAACAACATTTGTAATTGACTGTCTTTAATATTTTTTTCTGACAGGTCAATTTCTAGATCGGTTTTTTCAACAGATGAATGTTTGATTTGTTTAACAATCTTTTTTTTAAAAAGCTGATGACGATTAAGATAATTTTTGGCTTTGTTTTTTGCTACGGAGTACAACCAGGCTACCGGGTTTTCTGGAATTCCCTTGTAAGGCCAGGTTTCCATTGCCGACAAAAAACTATCGCTTGCAATATCTTCAGCGGCGTCAAGGTGTTCCATCCCAAAAAGTTTGCACAAAACAGAAACAATCTTTCTGTATTCCGTGCGGAACAAGTGAGGTATGAGTTCTTTTTCATTCACCATAATAAAAAACTCCTGGTTTTGCAGGAGTCTTAAATTAAACTAATTCAATGTTTAACTAATGAACGCCATCATTCTTTGCGATCTTTCTCACTTCAACACTGTTACCTTCTCCCTGTAAAACAGGAGAACCCTTAGCAAATTCCACAGCTTCTTCTATCGAATCAGCCTTTACCATAATAAAACCTCCAAGGGTTTCTTTTATGTCGCCGAAAGGACCATTTGTAACCACCTTGCCTGAATTTTTCGATGTGATCACCCGGGCGTCATCGAAGGGCAGGCCTGTGCCACTTATGAATTTGTTTTGGGCTGCAATACCACCTATCCAATCCATAGTTTGCTTCATCCACACCTGCATTTGTTCGGGGGATGCGAGCTTTTTGCCATCCTCGTGCCTGAAAACTAAAATGAATTCATCCATTTTTTTACGTTTTTAATGTTATTGAATGTGTTTCATACCAATAACAAATGAGCTTGATGGATTTGGACAATCAGGGCAGGTTTTCAATATTAAAATATCAGAATTAGCAACGTTATTAATTTTAATTGATTCAAGTTACCAAAATCCAAATTGCTTTCGCCTTCATTTGAACTATAAAAAAAAAGCGGGCAATTGCCCGCTCTGAATTTTTTGAGAAACATTTTTTTTTACTAAAAACCAACTACTGCTTCAATTACATAACCATTAAATTTACCACCTGCACGATAGTCGCTGGCCGGAAAGTCTTTATAATTTTGTTGAACTACTTCTGCTTTCAACAGTACGTTTCTCGTTAAGAACCAACCAGCAGCACCAGCTACTCTGTCTACACTTACATCCTTGGCAAAATTTGCCAACCTTGCAGTAACTGTATTGTAGCGAGCACCTACATATAATTTATCTTTAGCAAAACGATAGAGCAATTCACCGGCAAATTGGTTTGCATCTCTGTCTTTAGTTTCGGTTTTGGAATAGCCTTTTGCTTTTTCATAGGTGCCAAAGAATTCCAAACCACCAGCTTTTAAGAAAGCATTCAACATTACGGCATCAACTTTTTTACTGAAGCCGGGGTTGAAACGTCCGGAGAAAGCAATTCCTGTAGAAGCCGGAAGAGCAGAACCATAAGGAACTTTTTCCATAACATTTTGATAGTTAGAACCAGTACGGTCACCACCATATAGTGTCAAACCACTTGCATTGGAATTGTTGTTATGATAATAGCTTGCAGAAACCCGTACTCTTAATTTCTCAGCCAGGGTTTTATCAATTCCGCCTTTCAGGTAAACTGAAGGAGCTCTCTTGTCTGAACCATCAGCAACTTTTGCTGCATCTACTGAGTCAACATTTCCTTTTATCATGCCATTGGTTACGCCCAGCATACCGAACAAGCCATTTTTTTGAAGGTAAACTTCGCCGCCAATCTCTGTTGCGAACGCATCCATAATATTGCTCTCCATGAATGGGCTGTACAATGTTTGACCACCATCAGGACGACGGAAGTGTGCATCGCCATAGTTAATTTCCATGTGGCCTATCTTAACGGTTGCCAGTTTCATAAGATTATCCCAGAATTGACCTTGGAAAGGGAGTTTATCAAATTGAATGTATCCACCTTTTACCCATGCTTCGTTGTGGTGCCGTGAAGACAGGTATGTTGTTACATTCATACGAATTCCATCAGCAACCTGCACGTCCAGGTTTAGGTTTGCCTGGGAAGTCATGAAACCTGCAGTCAAAGGATACAATTTATTAGTTGTCTGATAGTTGTTTGCTTCTTTATTGGAGTGCTTCAAACTTTGGAACTGTTGGGTAAATCCAGCGCCAAGGCGAACTCTTAAACCTTCGAAAGGAATCGTATCGGGAGCTTTGGAAGTTTCGAAAACATTGATACCTCGCTGGTCATAAGGCCTCCAGTATGAAGGACGCAGGTAGAATTCCCTGTCAGCGCTTTGGTTTTGTTGCGCCATGCCTGTAAAAGGTGCAGCGATCATGGTAAGTACTGCCAGGCGTAAAATATTCTTTCTCATTTTATATCTTTTATTAGTTTTTAAAATTGGTTAATCACAATTAGAGGCGAACAATATAATCGATTGTCAAATTATCGGTAACCTTTAAGGCCCCAAACATAAATGATGGTGGACGTATATTAAACTGTGTCATTTTCAATTTTTGCTGACCCGTAATAATAACGGAACCATCTGCATTTTTTGTGGAATGAGCCACCATCTCAATTTGTTTGGTAACACCACAAATAGTTAGTTCACCAACCACTTTAAATTGTGATTTATTGGATTCATTGGCGAACGGAGATGCACTTAAAAGCTTGAAGCTGATAGTTGCATATTTATCTGCTTTCAAAGCATCATATGCTCTTGTGTCCATCAAACTACCTTCTGTACTTTTTAAGTTTTTAACCGGTAGGTTAAAGGTCAGTGACTGAATTCCGGCTAAATAGCTAACATTAGAAGCTAGATTTAAATTAGCCTCAATACTTCCGTTTTTGGCTTCCATTGTCCAATCGTGTAAGTTAGATGAACCGGAAACCTTAACTATAAATGCAGAATTTTTACGAATGTTTTGTGCATTGGTGGCGAATGTACTTATCAGGGCAACTGCTGCCAGGATTAAGATTCGACCGATTCGCTGATTTCTTTCCATTTTCATAATTCTAAGTTTTAAATGTGATTGCAGAACAAAACTACCTTGCACTACCTCCCTAGGAGATGAGCTAAATGGTATTTAGATATGATTGTTAAAGTGCTTAAACATGACCTAAGTCATAACAGGGTGGGGCCAGAACATGATATCATTTCAATCATTAAAAGAATATCAAATTCGAAGCAGTTATTTTTGCAGACTATTAAATGACAGTGGCATCTTTTTCAAAAAAAAGAAGGATAGTGGTAATTGGTGTTGGCGCAGTTGGCTCTACTACTGCTTATACGCTATTGCTAAGACAAAGAATGGATGAATTGGTGTTAATAGATGCCAATAAGGAAAAAGCAATCGGCGATGCTCTTGATATGAATCACGGGCTGGCTTTTTTAGGAAAGGCAAACGTTTGGGCGGGCAGCTATGAAGACTGTGCCGACGCTGATATCATCATTATTACGGCAGGCGTGGCACAAAAACCAGGTGAATCACGCGTTGACCTTTTAAAACGTAATGTTGCCGTTTTTGAAGACATCACCAACCAGGTTTTACAATTTAACAAAGATGGTATTCTGTTGATAGCAAGCAATCCGGTTGATATAATGAGCTATTTTACCTGGAAGAAGTCAGGCTGGCCATGGCAAAGAATAATTGGTTCGGGAACATTATTGGATACCGCGAGATTTCGTTATTTAATTGGAGAAAAGCTGTCAATCGATGCAAGAAGCGTTCATGCACACATTATTGGTGAACATGGTGATTCGGAGCTTCCTGTGTGGAGTCATGCAAATCTTGCAGGTTCTTCAATTGAACTGGGCGAAGAAGATAAAGAGAATATTTTTTATAATACAAGAAATGCCGCATATCGTATCATCGAGGCAAAAGGTGCTACGTATTATGCAATTGCACTTGCGCTGGATCGAATATGTACAGCAATTTTGAAAAATGAGGCTTCTGTTTTAAATGTGTCTACATTGCTGAACAATTATCATGGTATCAGTGACGTATATCTTGGCGTGCCTAGTATTGTTGATAGGAGCGGAGTACGGGAAGTACTTAAACTCAACCTCAATGAAAAAGAGAAACAATTACTTCACAAATCAGGAAATAAAATAAAAGCACTTATTGGTTCCATCTCAATGTGAGCGATAGGTACTATAACAATAGAAATTTATAATTGAATGGCATTTACAGTAGCGATAGTAGGAAGACCGAATGTAGGAAAGAGTACTTTATTCAACCGTTTACTTGAACAACGCAAAGCAATTGTTGAAGATACGCCCGGAGTTACCAGGGACCGTCAGTATGGAATTGCCGATTGGAACGGCAAGAATTTTTACGTGATTGATACAGGCGGATTTGTTCCTGAAAGTGACGATGTATTTGAAATAGAAATTGCAAAACAGGTAGAGGTGGCTGTTGAAGAAGCAAGCGTTATTTTATTTGTTGTTGATGTTGCTACCGGAATCACGTCCCTTGACGATTCAATGGCTGACCTTTTACGTCGTTCCACCAAACCAGTGCTTCTTGTAGTAAATAAAGTAGATAATAATGAACGGTTATTGGAAGCATCAGAATTTTACAGCCTGGGATTTGAGAAGATCTTTTTTATTTCATCCATCAGCGGAAGTGGTACAGGAGAAGTGTTGGACGAAATAACTTCTTTGATGAAGGAAGATATGGAATTGGAGGAGGAGCAAGGCATTCCAAAGTTTGCAATTATAGGCCAGCCTAATGTAGGAAAATCGTCTTTGTTGAACGCATTAATTGGGGAAGAAAGAACCATTGTAAGTGAAATTGCAGGAACAACAAGAGATACAATTCATACCCGTTACAAACTTTTTCAAAAAGATTTTATCCTTATTGATACTGCCGGAATTCGGCGCAAGGCAAAAGTGCATGAAGACATCGAGTTTTATTCGGTAATCCGTGCTATTAAGGCCATGGATGAAGCCGATGTTTGTTTATTGTTGTTAGATGCAGAGAAAGGAATTGCTGCACAGGACCTGAGTATTTTTAGCCTGGCAGCACGAAAAGGAAAGGGTATTGCTGTACTAGTGAACAAATGGGACCTGCTTGAAAAATCAACCAACACTGCAAAAGAGTATGAAAAAACATTGAAACAGCGACTGGCGCCGTTCAGTGATGTTCCTATTCTTTTTATATCAGCTAAGGAAAAGACAAGAATTTTTAAAGCCATTGAACTGGCCCTGCACGTTTTTGAAAACCGTCAACGTAAAGTCCCAACCTCCAAACTAAATGACGTCATTCTAAAAGCAATTGAGTCATTTCATCCTCCCGTAGTGCGTGGTCATCCGATAAAGGTTAAATATGTAACGCAGTTACCAACTGTAGTTCCTTCCTTTGCTTTCTTCTGCAATTTTCCCGATGACGTTAAAACACCTTATAAAAATTACCTCGAAAACAAGGTGAGAGAGAATTTTGATTTTACGGGTGTACCTATCCGAATTTTCTTTAGAAAGAAATGAGCTTAAATCATGTGACGAAAATGCCTGTGCATGGTTTGCATTACCAGGCCGGTCTATCTACCGTTGTCTTTAGTTTATAGCTTAAAAAGATCAATGATAGTTTCAACGGACTCCCTGAAACGTGTTAGTTCTTCTTTTTGTTGATTGATAAAAACATTGTCGTCTACATTTCCAATCACAACCTCCATTTCCTTATCATTTGCATAGACCATTTTTCTAAATGCGTTCTGGAAATCTTTGGCTCTTGAATCGTAAATATTTTTTACCATCCATTCTTTTACCTTCAATGTGCGAATTAGTAAAGTTTTGAAACAGGACTGGTCAAGTTTTTCTACACAAATCAGCTCTAAGAGAGATGCATAGGCATGTTGCAATTTTTGCTGGACATATAGGTCGCCATTTTCCTGATAAAACGAATGAACTTCGTTCCAGCTTTTTATCGAGTTGTTTTTTATGTCGTTTATAACCGTTTGCAAAGAGCTCACTGGCAATAATTGTCCTCCAATATTTATCCATTCCAATCGTTCAGGTTTGACTGGTAGATCCTTTGATAATTGGTCGAAAGATTTTATTGAACGGGATTGGATAAATTCAATAATGTTCGTTATGCCATAAAACACAATCAGATCTTTATAAATACGATAAGCTTCACCAACTTTTGAAATACAAACAGGTCTTGAACTGTTTTCAAATCCCGAATTCGAAATGGTTATATTTTTTATTCCGTCGGGTTGATTTTCCAAAATGTTTTCCCCGGCCTGCACCAAATCATTTTCTGAAATAGCTTCACCATTTTTTTGTTGTGATGTTGCGGCAAATCTTTTCAAAAACTCCAATGCAGTAAAAATTTCATTAACACTATCGGGAGCTAGAAAGTCATATTCAATCCGCTGAAGTTGGGTTGATCTTTTATCCCTGTCATTGTATTTTCCAACATTTCTTGCCAGGGCATACATATTATACATGAACCAATAGGCCGGCATCACAGACAATTGGTTATTGGTCACATCATTACTTACCAATGAAAAGGGCAGGGGAATGTTTAATTCGTAAGAATAATCGCCTTTGGCCAGCAAGGTGAACGTAGCAAACTTAGAATTGTGTTTTATACTTACGCACAGCCCGGGCCAGAACCCCCTGGCAGCAATTAGTTCACCATCTGCAGAACGACTGTTGTGATTGGAACCTAATGTGGCACCAGCGGCAATATTGCTTTGTCCCATCACCAATGCAGCACATAAAAACGAATTATTATGATGTTGTTCATGTGCAGGAAAGATCAATGAATTTAATACTTCGCAACAGGAAATAGTTGAATTATCACCAAGAAAAGAATTAATCAGACGGGCGCCATACTTCAATTGCGTATTGGACCCCATGATAAAACGAACTGCTTTTACTCCGTAGAATATCCTGCAACCATTGCTTATGATTCCATTGACCAACTCGCAACCTTCACCAATTTGCGTGGGGGCATCTGAAGAAGATTTAATAGTAAGATTTTTTAGTTTATTGGCGCCTTTGATATAGGCATCGGTTCCAACCCAAACATCTTTAATGATACCAGTATTTTTAATGACTGTCCTGTCGCCAATCATTCCATAATAGCCTCTTTTATTGTCAAATTCGTTTTCAGTGAATTCTTTAAATTTTTCCATCAAAACGTCGTCATCCCGAAACCTGGACCACAGGTAAGCGTCACCCGGAAGTATTCCATCAAACGGAAGAATCTTTCTTCCCGCATTTTCATTGCACACTTCAACCCATATCCGAACCGATTCATGTTCGCCCTCTTTCAGAATGCCATTTCCAAATTTTGAATGGTTCGTGGTGTGCAATTCATCTACATTCAAAAGAATTACCTCGTTGCCGATGATGTAGTGCGACACGTAATTGACATTGTTCACAATTACATTATCTCCAAAATCGCAACTAATGATGGTGCTATTGTACAGGCCAACGGGCAAACAAACATTATGGAATTCGAGCGAAACAGTTTCAAGTTTTCCTATTCTTACCAGACCATAAAAATGGCAGTTTTTAACAAGTTCGGGGTTGAATTCATTTGATACATGTATACTATTCCAGTTGTCCGAGGTATTTCTGTTACGAACCAATACTTCAATTTCATAAGCGGTAAGGTTGCGGTAATGAATACCATTTTTAAGTTGCTGGTTACGGAGATGATATTCATCTTTTCCTTCGGGCAAATATTTGCCTTCGATAAATTGGTAACCTATGGAGGAGATGGGCTTTTTAATGATCTCGTTCATGCGCCAAAATTAGGGGAGGAAAGGTGTAAAGCAACAGGTGGATGAGAGACGATTGTCATAAATGAAATGGTAATTGAAATTATTGGTGGTAGAAGATTGATGTCGACGTTTTTTTGAAGAACACCGATAACACTGGTCAGATAGATGTTCACAGATTTTATTACTGTAAATCCGTTAAATCAGTGTCATCCGTGTTCCATAAGCCTATCCAAAAAAGAGTGACACAACAGGCGTTGAAAATCGCAATGGAGCAAACTAGATCATCGCCGACTTTCAATTAAAAACACAATATCAAATTTTATCGATCCTCACACTAATTGTACTCGTTTACTCACTACACGCTATTCCACGGTCACCGACTTCGCCAAATTCCTGGGCTTATCTACATCATATCCTTTGGCAACACCAATATAATACGCAAATAATTGCATTGGAATAACACTAATCATGGGAGCAATAATTTCATCGGCTTCGGGAACAACAATTACATCATCGGCGAGTGTAGGGCTTACTTTATCGCTTTCGTTGATCACTGCAACGATCTTTCCCTTTCTTGCCTTAATCTCCTGCATGTTGCTTACCACTTTTTCGTGGTAGGAATCTTTTGTGGCAACAAATATTACCGGCAGTGTGTCTTCCACAAGAGCAATTGGTCCATGTTTCATTTCAGCAGCCGGATAGCCTTCGGCATGGATGTAGGAAATTTCTTTAAGTTTTAATGCACCTTCAAGAGCTACCGGGAAATTATAGCCTCGTCCTAAATACAAACAGTCCTTGGCATCCTTGTATCGTTCAGCAATTTCTTTGATGCGGTCGTGTGATTGTAATACTTCGGCAACTTTATCAGGAACAGCATCCAGTTCTTTCAACAAACCAACATATCGTTCCCGGTCTAATACGCCTTTTTCATAACCTATCTTCAGGGCAATCATGGTAAGAACTGCCAGCTGCGCCGTAAATGCCTTTGTTGAAGCAACACCAATTTCCGGACCAGCATGCGTATAGGCACCTGCATCCGAAACTCTTGCAATTGACGATCCAACCACATTCACCACTCCAAGGATAATTGCTCCTTTTGCTTTTGCATTTTCAATAGCTACTAACGTGTCTGCAGTTTCGCCGCTCTGTGAAATGGCAATAATAACATCACCTTTGTTGATGACCGGATTTCTATAACGGAATTCGGAAGCATATTCTACCTCTACGTTAATGCGTGTTAGTTCTTCAAAAATATATTCTGCTACCAGCCCAGCATGCCAGCTGGTTCCACACGCAACCATAACAATTCGGTTGGCGTTTTTGATTTGGTCCGCATACTTCTGGATACCACTCATGGTAATTGTTCCGGCTTCTGCGTCCAGCCTTCCACGCAAACAGTCATAAATAGTTTGAGGTTGTTCAAAAATTTCTTTTAACATGAAATGATCATAGCCACCTTTTTCAATAGCCGCTAATTCCATATCAAGCTTGGTGATATAAGGTGACTGTCTTTCATTGCCCAGGTTTTTTAATATCAACTCATCTGCTTTGATAATGGCAACTTCATAATCGTTCACATAAACAACTTCTTTAGTATACTCCAGCATTGGAGTTGCATCTGAACCAAGAAAATGTTCTCCCTTCCCAATTCCAATTACCAGAGGGCTGCCTTTGCGGGCAGCTACAATTGTATCCGGGTTATCCTGGTCCAGTAAAAGAATGACATATGCACCGGATACCCTTTTTAATGCAATGCGAACTGCTTCCTCAAGACTACATTTATTATTGACTTTAATTTCCTCAATAAAATTCAACAACACTTCGGTATCTGTATCACTGTTAAATTGGTATCCTTTATTTAAAAGTTCGGTTTTTAGCTGCGCATAATTTTCAATAATACCATTGTGTATAATGGCCAATTTACCGCTGGCACTTACGTGCGGATGTGCATTGCGGTCGCTTGGTTCGCCGTGAGTGGCCCAACGGGTGTGTCCGATACCAATGTTGGATTTCAGGTCTTCACCAAGAATTGTGGATTCCAGTTCAGCAACCTTGCCTTTCTTTTTATGGACTTTCAGTTTTGGGTTGATCAATGCAATACCGGTACTGTCATAACCGCGGTATTCCTGTCTTTTTAATCCCGTAATAATAATAGGGTAGGCCTGCCTTGGACCTATGTATCCAACAATTCCACACATGTTTAAAAACGTTTAATAATTTGATGGTTTAAAGGTTATAAGTTGTTAGCCCAAGGCTAGATAAAATATCCCTTAATCTATTAATTGCCTAAGAGTTTGCGGTTTTTTGCGCTGCGAAAATCTAAAAAAACCTCGATAAGCCAAAACTTATCATTGCAACGGAGTTATAATAGTTTGCCGCTAAGTAAAAGAAAGGCGAAGGAAAAATAGATAATTAATCCTGTAACATCTACCAACGTCGCTACGAAAGGCGCCGAGCTGACTGCAGGATCCGCGCCTAGCCTTTTCAATATTATTGGAAGCATGCTGCCACATAAGGTTCCCCATAACACAACGCCCATCAATGCCAGACCAACGGTGATTCCTATAGCCATCCAGTGAGGACCATATACATCGGGAAAAATGGAATGCCAGATAAAAATTCTAAAGAATCCTATTACTCCCAAAACTGTACCTAATAATAAACCTGAAAAAATTTCACGACGTAACACTTTCCACCAATCCGTTAAATGAATTTCACCAACGGCCATAGCCTGAATGATGAGGGTGGAGGCCTGTGAACCGCTGTTGCCTCCACTTGAGATAATAAGTGGAACAAATAAAGCGAGCACCACGGCTTTCGCAATTTCTTCTTCAAAATAAGCCATTGCAGTAGCTGTGAGTAATTCACCTAAAAATAAAACTATGAGCCACCCCACTCGTTTTCTAAATAAACGGAATAAAGGAATTTCAAGATAGGGCTCCTCCAACGCCTGGGTACCACCAATTTTTTGGATATCCTCACTGAATTCCTCTGCAGCTACCCAAAGAATATCATCAATGGTAACAATGCCTAAAAGTTTATTGCTGTTACTTACAACTGGCAGTGCTACCCTATTATTCATTCTGAACACTTCTGCAGCTTCTTCCTGGTCCTGGTACGCATTTAATGCAATCACCCTGTCATCCATTAATTCTTTAACCTTTTTATCTGGTGACGCCAAAATAAATTCACGGATACGTATATCATCAAGTAATTCCCCTTTTTCATTAATAACGTAAATAACATCGATGGTTTCACTATTTTTTCCTATGCGTCTGACAGTATCTAACACCTGTTGCACGGAGTTGGTTTCATACACATATATATAATCCGGGGTCATTAATCTGCCAACACTATTTTCGGGATAACCTAAAAGCGATAAAGTAATTTTTCTTTCTTCGTTGTCAAGCAATTTTATTAGCTCCCGAACTACATTGCTCGGCAATTCTTCCAGGAAATCGGTGCGATCGTCAGGAGGTAATTCATTGAGCAGGCCTGCAGTTTTACCAGGAGGCAAGGTTTTTATAATGTTCTTTTGCGAGCTTAGATCCAGAATTTTAAATACACTGGCTGCCCTATGCACAGACATAGCACCAATGAGTTTGCTATCATAATCGGGCATCTCATCCACTAAGTCTGCAACATCGCTGATGTTTTGGTTGTCGAGAAGCTCATGCAGTTGTATTCCATCGCCGGATTCCAGTATCGCTTCAACCTGCTCTTTTAAAATCTCCATTGACATCTTTCAAAATTACAGTCTGTATTTTAAGACCGAAAATGAAATTAATTTGTAGAAAATTTCAGTGTCGCCGCTCAATTATATTTCTGAAAGTATTTATGTTGCTGCTTCCAGGGAAAAGGGCAGAGGTGTTTTTACAACTACTGAACTCAAAAAAAATACAATTGTGGAAATTGCTCCGGTTATTGTTATGTCAAAGACTGATAGAGCATCTATCGATCAAACCTTACTGCATGATTACATTTTCGAATGGGGAGATAAACACAACCAGTGTTGTATGGCACTTGGGTACGTGCCGCTTTATAATCACTCCTATAAATCAAATTGCGAGTATGAAATGAATTTTAAACTGCAAACGATAACTGTGAAAACAACGAGGTTTATCAAAGCCGGAGAGGAGTTATTTATTAATTACAATGGCAATTGGAACAATGCCAAACCGGTTTGGTTTGATGTGTCTTAATTAAATAAGTTTGGTTGATACTCTAAATGCTACAGTACAGCACCTATTTCAGCAAGTTCTTAATTTCATTTAGTTTCAAAAGGGCTTCCACCGGAGTAAGCCTGTTAATGTCAATGCCATCTAACATTGTTCTTATCTCCTCAAATGTTTGTGTGTGCGCATCAAAAATGCTGAGTTGCAATTTTGGGGTAGATAGTCCTTTTACATTCTCTTTAAGAGCATCGCCAAGGTGTTTTGTTTCGAGCTGTTTCAGGATATCTTTTGCTCTTTCAATTAAATCAGAAGGCATGCCGGCCATGCGGGCGACGTGAATACCAAAACTATGGGTACTTCCGCCCGGTGCCAGCTTGCGAAGGAAAATCACCTTATTACCGATTTCTTTATTGGTGATGTGGTAATTTTTTACTCTTGGTAATTTGTTTTCCAGTTCATTTAACTCATGATAGTGTGTGGCAAAAAATGTTTTTGGCTGATGTGGAGAGCGATGTAAATATTCTGCGATGCTCCAGGCTATTGAAATACCATCGTAGGTAGACGTGCCTCTTCCAATCTCATCCAACAAAATCAGGCAGCGATCGCTCATGTTATTAATAATGGAAGCTGTTTCATTCATTTCCACCATAAAGGTGGATTCGCCTGCACTTAAATTATCGGAAGCACCCACACGTGTAAAAATTTTATCGGTTAGCGGGATCGCTGCTTCATCGGCCGGAACAAAACTGCCCATGTGTGCCATCAGGGTAATTAGGCCTGTTTGGCGCAGCATAGCCGATTTACCACTCATATTTGGTCCCGTAAGTATGATGATTTGTTGTTCTGTTTTATTGAATTCAACGTCGTTGCCGATATAAGATTCGGAAGGTGGAAGATTCCGTTCAATTACAGGATGGCGTCCATTCTTAATTTTTAATTCATGCCCATCGTGCAACTGCGGTTTCTTATAGTTGTATTGAAGGGCATTGTTGGCAAAAGCAGCCAAACAATCAAGCGTGGCTACAATTTGTGCATTGGTTTGTATGCAGGAAAGAAAGTCAAGAAGTTCGTTGATCAAACTATCAAACAACTGTAATTCCAATTCAAGAATCTTTTCTTCTGCACCTGTAATCTTTTCTTCGTATTCTTTTAATTCCGGAGTGATGTATCGTTCAGCATTGGCCAGGGTTTGTTTTCGCATCCATTCTGCTGGCACTTTGTTTTTGTGCACATTGGTTACCTCCAGGTAATAACCAAACACATTATTATAACTGATTTTTAGTGAAGAGATCCCGGTTTTATTTGCCTCCTGCTGCTGCAGTTTCAATAAATACTCTTTGCCGTGATGTGCAATTGTCCTCAATTCGTCCAGGGGAGGATGAACGGATTTATTAATAAATCCTCCCTTAATGGCAAGGGCAGGAGGGTTTTCGATAATTTGTTTTAAAATTTTTTCAGAGATGTAATGACATGGATTAAGCGCATCGGCCAATCTATATAAATATGAGTTGTTAGATTGGTTACATAATTCTTTGATGACATCAATTTGACGTAAAGCCCTTGCCAGTTGCAGTAATTCTCTTGGATTGATTTTTTTTAGCGGAATTTTTGAAACCAGGCGCTCCATATCGCCACATTGGCGCATGGCATGAAGCAATTTATTTCGCTGATTGGTATTCAGGATCAAATGTTCAACAACATCCAACCGTTCATTTATTTTCTGGATGTCCTTCAAAGGAAAAACAATCCAGCGTTTGAGTAACCTCGCACCCATTGGGCTGCTAGTGGTGTCGAGAACTTTTAACAGAGTACTTCCATCATCACCTGAACTTCCCAGCAATTCCAGGTTGCGGATTGTAAAGCGGTCCATCCACAAATAATCGTTCTGCTCAATTCTTTGAAGAGAAGTAATGTGCTGAAGATTGGGATGTTCCGTTTCCTTCAGGTAATGAAGGATGGCGCCTGCAGCAATCAAACCCAAATTCAAATCTTCCACTCCAAATCCTTTGAGTGAATGGGTATCAAAATGTTTCAGTAAAACATCTTCGGCGTATTGCCGTTGAAAGATCCATTCGTCTAAAGTGTATGTATAAAATTTGCCACCAAATTCTTCCTTGAATTTCTTTTGATGATGACGTTGAAAAATTATTTCTGAAGGCTTAAATCCACTTAACAATTTATCTGCATATTCTTTATCGCCTTCTGCAATAAAAAATTCGCCAGTTGAAATGTCAAGAAAGGCCAATCCATATTTTTCGTTTGCAAAATGAAATGCAGCCAGAAAATTATTGGAACCAAGATCAAGCAGCTTATCGTTTGTAGCTGTGCCCGGAGTAACCATTTCGGTAACCCCACGTTTTATAATTCCTTTCGCAAGTTTGGGATCTTCTAATTGGTCGCAGATGGCAACACGGTAGCCTGCTTTTACCAATTTATGCAAATAGGTATCCAGGGCATGGTGAGGAAACCCTGCCAGTTCATTATCGGCAGCACCGCCATTGTTTCTTTTAGTAAGCGTAATACCCAAAACCTGCGAAGCAATAATAGCGTCCTGGCCAAAAGTTTCATAAAAATCACCTACCCGAAACAATAGGACAGCATCAGGGTATTTGGCCTTGATAGCTTTGTGTTGCTGCATTAAAGGGGTTTCACTGACAATCTTTGGCTTACTCATACAGTTGTGGCAAAAATAAGCGGCTCCACCTAATTCCATGGGAAAGCCAGGCAGTTTTTGTCCACCTTTCTTCCATGCCGTTACATTTGCACCCAAATCATTATTGATGCGCAAGCTTTCAATGGAGGAATTGAATCGCAAATCGGTTGAGGAATTCAGGCAATCGCATAAAGTTCCTATTATTGCCGTGTTGGAAAATGTGCGAAGTGCGTACAATGTCGGAAGCGTTTTTCGTACTGCCGATGCATTTTTAATTGAGTCGATCTACATCTGTGGTTATACGGCATTTCCGCCCCATAAAGAAATTAAGAAAACAGCTTTAGGAGCAGATGAGACGGTAAGCTGGAAGCATTTTAAAAATATTTCTGAAGCAATCGAAGAAATAAGAAAACTGGATTACAAAGTTTATGCAGTTGAGCAAGCTAAAGACAGCTACAAGCTGCAAGCTATCAGCTATGAAACTGGTGAAAAAATTGCAGTGATCTTTGGTAACGAAGTAACTGGAGTGGAGCAATCCACAATTGAACATTGCGATGGGTGTATTGAAATTCCTCAACTGGGAATGAAACACTCGTTGAATATTTCTGTGGCTGCCGGGATAGTTTTGTGGGAATTGGTACGTGACAGGATCAAGTCTGAACCTTGATTTGGGATGATTAAATGATTAACAACAATATTGCTTCGTGTTTACTTTCTTTGCACATTTTGTAAATGAATTATGACAAAAGTTAGAAGCTATTTATCACTGATAAAATTTTCTCACACCATCCTCGCCATGCCATTCGCATTGATTGGATTTGTTTTAGCGATAACACGTCCAATGCAATATTTTGATTCAAAAGAGATTTCTTCTTGGTCTGTGTACTACGATTCTTCGTTCCTGATTAAAAAACTTTCACTTGTCATCCTTTGTATGGTCTTTGCCCGCAGTGGAGCCATGGCTTTTAATCGCTATCTTGATAGAAAGTGGGATGCACTCAATCCAAGAACAGCGATACGAGAAATCCCAAAAGGAATTATAACCCCTAAAAATGCTTTGTTATTTACCATTGTTAATTGCGTTTTGTTCATTACAACAACATGGTTCATCAACCGAATTTGTTTTTATCTCTCACCGGTTGCTTTAGCTGTTGTTTTAGGTTATAGTTATACAAAACGCTTTACACCACTTTGTCATTTGATCCTGGGATTGGGATTATCGTTAGCGCCTATTGGAGCTTATCTTGCTGTTACAGGCGTTTTTGATTGGCTGCCCGTTTTATTTTCATTTGCAGTTTTGTTTTGGGTAAGTGGCTTTGATATCATTTATGCTCTGCAGGATGTAGAATTTGATCGATCACAAAACTTATATTCTATTCCCGCCTGGTTGGGTAATGAAAAAGCTTTGCATGTTTCCGAAATATTGCATTTATTAAGTGCAACCTGTGTTGTTTTCGCAGGGAGGTTTGGGCATTTC
>Ga0126305_10000145_pt1 | contig 31082 bp, 30 predicted proteins | sample Plot26_FD_92536 | JGI IMG/M metagenome (GOLD analysis project Ga0126305, IMG submission 92536) | Serpentine soil microbial communities from UC McLaughlin Reserve, CA, USA - Plot26 | ecosystem: Environmental > Terrestrial > Soil > Grasslands | place: USA: UC McLaughlin Reserve, Lake County... | reverse complement strand
TATGATTTTATGATATATGCATTTTTTTATTGTGTGTGTAAGTCAAACATAAAAAGTCCTAGTCCGACTAATAAGATGATAGATAACTAATGATACCAAAAAATGGCAATCCTATTTTGTGGGAAGAGCTTACGTGGAAAGATGTAGACAAACTCACAAAAACTATGAATATGGCGATTATTCCAACCGCAGCGTGTGAGCAACATGGACCACATCTACCATTAGCAGTTGATACTATAGACTGTTATGAAGTTGCTAAAAGAGTCTCCGCAAAAACAGGTGTTCCTGTAGTTCCACCTTTAACATATGGCTGCTCCCAAAGCCATGGGAACTTTCCAGGAACATTATCACTCAGGCCTGATACTATGATGAAAGTAATCTGTGAAATCTCAGAATGGCTTTATAGAAGTAGAATTCGGAAAATCTTGATATTAAATGGACATATGTGGAACTGGGGACCGATTTACTCTGCTAGAGAAAACTTACGATACGACTTCCCAGAGCTACAAGTGAGAGTATTGAATTGGTGGGAAACAACACCAACAACTATGTCTAAACTCGTAGAAGACTGCCCTGTTTTTCCGTCCTATATACATGCGAATCTCTCTGAAACATCGTGTGTATTGGCGGCTAGGCCGGAACTTGTGAATATGAGAGAGGCAGTTGACGAAGATGATTATGAAACTTTCTTTGAATATAGGATGGATCAATATTCAAAGTCAGGGGTAGTGGGCAGAGGTGCAACTAAATCAACACCAGAGCTGGGAGAAAAGCTCTTTACGATGGTAGTTGATGCCCTCATTCCCATGGTAAATAATGCCCTTAATGAGGAAAGATCAAAATCAAAATCAGCAATATACGAAAACCATAATAATGATAAGAGCAAGACCAACCAAAGTCCATCCAAAGGAAAAAGAAAAGGCCATAATGACTACAACATAGACTTTGAAAATAGCAATTCCGGGAACTTGAAAAAGAAGGCAAAATAAGAAATTATGAAGACCTACCTAATAGCTAATCTCCTCTCATTGATAGTCCTTTTTGTTGGAGTAATCAACATAATTACTTTGAGGGAGATTTGGATTCTCATAGCAGCCACATCGATTTTGATAATCCTTGCAATATATACAATAAGGGAAAAACATAAGCTTAAGCAACAATCATATCGTCATAATTCTAGTTAAGAAAATGAAAGATCACGTAAGCCCATTTTTCCCGGTAGTAAGATCCAATTATGTATACTTTACAATAGAAAGATTGTGTTGGAATGGAGCAAATAATTAAAATGGACCAAATAAATAATTAAAATGGAGCCATTAGAATGGAGAAACAGTGGATACCTAATCTAAAATCAAATCGATCAAGTATACATGAAGGGATCAATCCAAAAAATCCACTTGTTGCAATCGCCTTTCCTTCAACAAGATTATTAGATGATTTGAAAGATACTAAAAGTGTCTTAGATTCCTTTGGGGTCAGGAATGAAATTACAATAGTTGCTGCCCACAGGTCGCCCAGAAAAACCCTTAGATATATACAACAACTAGAAGACAAAGGAGTAGACGTGATCATTGCAGCCGGAAACGGTTCAGCCCATCTCCCCGGAATGATTGCTTCTCTAACTGCTATTCCTGTGATAGGAATTCCTGTACGCAGTAATTTCCAAGATGGAATGGATTCTTTACTTTCCATAATACAGATGCCATCAGGGGTACCCGTAGGAACTATGGGGATAAATTCTTCTTATAACGCAGGCATCTTTGCTTGTCAGATCTTGAGTCTAAAATATCCATATCTTAAGGAAAAGATAAAATCATACAAAGAAGCCCTTGAACAGGAAGTAGAGGCAGAAGACCTAGAGTTAAAAAATGGATAAAAGGGATAAAGATTATCAAATAATTATTCCTCCTGCGTTTGACTAACAGGCATTACAACGGGGTTTGACATCATCACAAATTTAAAAGATTTGCATAATTGCTTTTTTTACCATTTAAATATTTATTAAAAGTTGTAAACAAAAATGCATACATCTTTATATCTTTCCTCTTTCTTCAATCTTTTTGATTAATGTCAGAAAAAGAGGAATATGCTGAGAGGCCGGTTCCCCAGCATGCCCGGCTAGGCTTTGGTAATCCGGCGTTAGTCTGGGCCGGATTTGCTTACGCATACATTTGCATTTTTATTGGAAGCCAGATTATGGCTGGTTTGGGTGCTCCACTAGGTTATGTGGCTATTGTCACAGGACAAATCTTTCTTTTTGTATATTCTGGTTTAATTGCACATAAGGGAGCTCAATATGGTCTCAATTTTCCCCTGATGTGTAAGGCAGCATTTGGAAAATATGGTTATGCAATACCCACACTTATGATTGCAGGACTAGTAGCAGGCTGGTTTGCATTTCAAGCGTGGCTGGCAGCAGATCTTATGGTGGGCCTATATGGCGGTCAGTCTTTTAATGCTGGATCAGGAAGTGAACACGTTGGTCATATTCTCCCAGGAATCTTAGGTGAAACTGCTTTCTGGGCAGGTGTCTGGGCTATAGTTTTTGGACTTTTCGCTGTATATGGTATTAAAGCTATGGCATGGATGGGAAGATTTGCCGTCGTTTCTGTGACAATCTTGGCAGGATGGATGATATATTCCATTCTAAACGTCGTGGCCACCGGGACAGGAGGTAATCCTTTTGTATCTCCTATTGTAGGTGAGCCTTGGACTTTTGCATTAGGTTTTACTTCCTCAATCGGAACATTTATTGTTAGCAGTACTATGACTGGAGACTTCACTAGGTGGACCAAAACACCTAAACAGGCCTGGGCTGTAACTGCTGTTGCTTTTCCAGTATGTAATCTGCTTATGCTTATGGTGGGAGGAATCTTTACTGCAGTGGCTGGTGAGCTTGACTTCTACTTTGGATTGAGCGTTATAGCTCTTGGAATACCTGTTATGATAATACAGTGGGCCAGTAATGGTTCGACTTGTGATGGCTGTTTGTATAATGCTGTTCAAGGATTCAAGAATGTGTCATACTTCATTTCGAAAGGAAGAATTAATTTTTCGTGGAAAAAGATTGCGCTAATAGTAATGTTTGCAGGTACTGCTGTAGCCGCCTCAAACCTACTAACAAGCATCGTTCCTTGGCTTCTCTTACTCGGTACGGTAGTATCTTTAGTAGGAGGAGTATTGATAGGGCATTTTTGGATTGTTGCACGAAAGAACACAGCAGATGAATTACTTGCTGCCGCAGATAGACGAGTTAATGTTCCAGCAATAATTGGATTTTTAGCTGGAATAGCAATTGCAGTGCCTCTTGTCATTTTCGCTCCTGATATTCCATCAGTTATTGGAGGACTCATAGGTGGAATAGTTGTATATCCAATAGTAGCAAAAATCAAAGGACACTCCAAAAGGGGAAGGCTCACAGCAAAGGGAATTGGAGGTAGTGTCGGACAAGGTACTGCTGCTGGAACTACAAATGCAAATCAACCAGATATGCCGGATTCACCAAGCGGATCTGCTACCAGCTCCCAAGTTAAAGATGTGAATAAAAAGCCAGATAACACCATGGATGTAGAAAGAGGTCAAGTTAGATGAATGCAAGAAATGATGAACTATTAGATAAAGTTAAAGAAGATACTGAAGAGTTCAAAAAGCGTGCAGGCGAGAGTCGCAAAGAGATGAATAGAAGAAAAAATACTTCGCCACCACCACCACCTGCAACAAATAAGGACTTCACATTTGGGGCTCGAGACGAAACACTATCTAGAATTGAAGGAGATTATGAAGAGTTCAAGAAAACTCATACTTTCAAGTTTCCGACATGGTTGTACGGTCCTCCGAGGGGTAAACTGTTCAGATTAGAAGTTGAGGATTGTCCTCGGTTTGGCGACACTGCTTATGTTGAATTTGATTCAGCTCGAACAGCTTTTCTGAGTATTGATATGCAAGTGGATTTTTGCGGACCTAAAGGCTACGTTGATGTAATGGGTTACGACCTTGGACTAACTTCCGCTCCTATAAAGCCGATTATGCATGTATTGGATACTATAAGAAATGGAACTGATGTGAAGGTAATACATACCAGAGAAGGGCACCTTCCAGATCTTTCTGATGCACCATATAACAAGCTTCTTCGTAGCAAAATTATAGGAGATGGTGTAGGGATTGGTGATATTCCACAAGGTGGGCTTGGTCGATTGTTAGTAAGAGGAGAAAAGAACTGGGACATAATTGATGATCTCTATCCTATTCCTGGAGAATATGTGGTGGACAAAGCAGGAAAAGGAGGATTTGGACAAAGCAACCTGCCCTTAATTTTGAAAAATCTAGGAATAACTCATTTAGTAATAACTGGAATTACTACAGATGTATGTGTACATACAATAATGAGAGAAGCAAACGACAATGGCTACTGGTGTACTCTTTTAAAGGATGGCACTGGTGCCACTGATTATGGTAATTACCAGTCAGCAATCAAGCAAATTAAGATGCAAGGTGGTGTATTTGGTTGGGTTTCGGATTCAGGCAAGTTTGTTAAAGGGCTGAAGTCTGCGTTTAATAGTCCAAGACAATAATAAGAGTAATAATAATTACTACTAATATACATAATGGGTTAATGGATTAAGAACCTATCCGAAAGTAATCATGACTTTACATTCCTTAAAGACATCAAAACAAAATAAGAAAAATATAATCGGTATTCTGATAATACTCGCCTTCTCTGCATGTATTCTAATTCTTCCGAAATCATTGGGAGTGGACTTGGATCTCCCTGTATCATTTTCGGTTATAGTATTGCTATCAGTATATGTTATTCTTTCATTTGAGATAGTTCACAGAACTGCTATTGCATTGCTAGGTGCCACAATAATACTTGTACTTGGAATATTAACTAATTTAATTAGTGCTCAAGAAAGCTTTGAGTTTGCAGTAAATTCTATTGATTTTAACACTATAGGCCTCCTACTTGGTATGATGATAATAGTTGCATTATTAGCAGAAAGTGGGATTTTTCAATATGTAGCAGTTAGAGCAAGCAAAGCAAGCAAAGCGAATTTGTGGAAACTGATGTTAATGTTGTGTACATTCACTGCTGTCACTTCGATGTTCGTAGATAACGTAACTACGGTTTTACTTATGGTTCCTGTTACTATATCAGTATTTAGAGTATTCAAAGTATCTCCAATTCCTTTTATCCTGGCTCAAGTACTTGCATCTAACGTGGGAGGAGCTGCTACTCTTATTGGCGACCCGCCCAATATTATGATTGGCTCTGCCGCAAATATTGATTTTAACTCTTTTATCATTCATATGGGACCCACAATATTTGTTTCATTTAGTGTTTCTCTGGTATTGTTAAGAATTCTATTTCGAAAAGACTTGAGATCACAAGTCCATAATTTTGAGGAACTTCAGAAAGAGGACGAAAACAAGTTAATAAAGGACAAGGTCTTGTTAAAAAAATCCATTGTCGTTCTATTATTCGTAGTTGGGCTGTTCGTCGTACATGGATCTCTTCATCTCGAACCCTCTGTTATTGCCTTAGGAGGCGCAGCATTACTTATGGTCATTACAAAGGCACGACCAGAAAGGGTTCTTCATGAAGTAGATTGGTCAACATTGATTTTTTTTACAGGTTTATTCATAATAGTGGGAGCAGCAGAACAAGCAGGAACCATTCAGTTGTTATCGTCAACTGCTCTTAGTATAACAGGAGGAGACCCATGGTTTACATTGATAATAGTAATTTGGTTGTCTGCCCTTGCAAGTGCCTTTGTTGATAATATTCCCTTTACAGCAACTATGATTCCAATGATTCAAACATTAAATGCGGATCCGACAATTGCAGGTACTTTTGGAAATTTCCAATTTAGTCCACTCTGGTGGGCACTGTCATTAGGTGCAAATCTGGGTGGAAATGGCACATTAATAGGCTCAAGTGCGGGTATAATTGCTGCCGGATTGTCAGAAAAAAATGGATTCTTAATCACGTTTAATCGTTTTTTTCGAATAGGATTTCCATTTATGCTCTCTACTGTAGCTATTGGAACTTTAATACTGATAATTGACGTCTTGATAAAATTATAATAATTCCGTATCCTTATACGCAGTATATATGGGGAGCACGTATAAGTTGGATGCCCTATACATGGATTTCAGAATGCCTTGAAGTCTTGCTCCTGCTTCATCCAGGCGAGCTTTATTAATAACGATTGGGTAATAATTATTGCGAGGTCGCGTACAACGAGACTAGCACGAATATCCCAGCTAAATCAGGAAAGTTTTATCGCAATAGATAACAGCGAAAAGGCCATAACCAGTAATGAAATAGCACAACAGACAGGCCTAGTGCTACCATCGCAACTGGAAAAATTCCTATTCGGGGATTATTTGCAGAGGATAATAAATCATTTGGATAATCTATCATTTATTCATCCATTAAGCGAATTCAAAATTCTTCCACCAATAAAGGAAGCTTATAAAATAATATGCTTAGCATTTAATTATACAGATCAGGCAAATTGGGTGCGTTTTGGTAAAAATCCACCTACAGAGCCAGTCATTTATTTGAAGCCAAGAACATGTCTTATCGGGCCTACAGATGACATTATCTGCCCAAGATTTGTAAAACAACTTGATTATGAAGGAGAGTTGGCATTGACAATCGGAAGAAAATGTAAAAATGTGAACACAAATCAATCCTCTCAATATATTGCAGGATATTTTGTACTTAATGATGTATCAGCTAGAGACATTCAATTTATTGACAAGCAATATACTAGGGCAAAGGGTTTCGATACTTTTGGTCCCTGTGGACCATGGCTAACTACTGCAGACGAAATTAGAGATCCGTGTGATCTACATATAACTACAAGGGTAAATGGAGATATAAGACAAGATTCTTCTACTGCAAATCTTGTGTTAAAGATTAATGAGATAATATCCAAGTTAAGTAAGGTTATGACACTTGAGCCTGGAGATATAATATCTACAGGAACCCCAAGTGGTACTGCACTGTCATTAGCGTCAGATTCGAAGTACCTAAAATATAATGATGTGGTTGAAGTTGAGGTAGAGAATGTTGGAAAGATTACAAATAGAGTTCGATTTATAGATTAGATATTGTATTGGTGTAATAGCTGCACAATGAAGTCATCGTGTACCAAATATCCTGTACCCAGTCTCTAACTTTAAACCTTTGAATAAACCCTTTTTCAGTGTAATTAAAATGGGCTTACTCTCCAAGTGTAACAAAAGTCCTTTTTCAATCCAAACAGGTATTCCGCAACTATCATCATACATCATAAAATACTTGTTATCAAGTTTTTTTCTGTCAAATATCTTCAATTTTGGAATAAAAATAAACTCTCTTCCATAACCATAGCTAATATTACATATACCTCGATATATTACGATAATGGGATCCAGTTTCCTCTTTTGCAGGTGAAGAAAATTAATTACGTCCTCAGAAATTACTACACTCTTCAATAATTTCGCCTTTAATCAATTCCGGTTCCGATACCGTTATGTTGTGCTTATGGGGAGCAATTTGGAAATGGCATTAGGGTTCTGCATTTTCTTCCATTCTTGTAGCATCATTAGTAGCGTCGGGTACTGTATTATTGGTGACTGTTTCATTTAGTAATGTTATATTTGTATTCGTTGGTAGTTCCATCTGCGCTGTTGCGATTTGTTGCATATTCAGATATGCAAAAGCTAATCCTGCATATATAATTAATATAACGACAATGAATATTTTTCTCATTGAATATAAGTTAATAAATAATTAGTATAGCACCAATATTAGTTTATTGATCATATTATGGTGACACATCTAGTACTTTCCTGCTAACCGGCCAAATAACCTTGGTTAAGGACTCCGCGGTAAACTACATTAGCAGTAGGGAAGACAAGATTTCATCAGGGATGACCATTTTCTGCACAAGCACGATCATAGCCGGCATTCATTATTCTTGCTCTGTGTACAATAACTGCATATAGTTATTCTCCGGTGGTATGTTGCCTTTCATCGTCCTTCGTTTTTCATGTGACTCCTTATAGTGTCTATTCTTATTACTAACCATAAAAAACAATGTAACCCAGTATTATTATTACATGTCAGAAGATAAAGCAAAAGGAGATATAACACCTAGCATGAATCCAGAAGAAAGACCGGACCTAGAAGACTACAGGGGTAAGGACAATGGGTCTTCATCAACATCGAATACTATAAAAACAACTGATTTTGATTCAGTTACAACTGTTCCTACATCAGAAGGGGATGTACAAGTAGAAACAGAACTACAAATCCCATTGGAAGATAATAAGGAAAATGTGAAATCAGAAACAAAATCTCCCAGGGTTAAAACATTTTCAGAAGAAGAACCTTCCATTACAACAGTTTCCAAAGAAGAACTTTCTCAAAGATCAGATGAAGTGCAACAAAATCGTGCCACAGAGTCCTAATGTCTGTCAGAAAACTACAAATGGAAAGTTTTAGATTACACATAGCCATAGTAAATAGGGAAAAGAATCTAGGTGGAGAATTCTCAGAGAAAAGATCAATCCAAGGATTACGCCTACTGCTTTATTGGAATTATGACTGATGTAGCGGTTTAACGGGGAGGTGAAAGACAATAAGAATAGAATGTGCAATATGTCCCTACATATCAGAGGACGAAGAGGATTTTGAAAACCATTTCATTACTACACATTCTCCTGTAGAGAAAAGTCTAATCCGGTACGTAGTCGAACTACAAAAGAAGATACAAGGGCTGGCAACACGAGTATAAAAAGAGGCTTTGAGGTGACAGGACTGATTTTACCCATTACGATTACATTACACTGGATCTAGCTATTTAGTTATTTAGAGCACCAAGCAAACCTTGTAGCAATCTTGATAAGGACTAAAGCTTGCAATACTGTTTTGTTATCTGTCATGGTAACTGTCTGGCCAGTGCAGTATTCTTTCTCTTCAGTTATTCAGATTTATATTGCTCGTATTTGATACGCCTGCTATAACTAATCTATATTACATAATAGCACATATAGGATTTCTGCTGCATCGAGGATCGTTTCGATTAAATATGTAATGTTAGTTATCAGCCTGCCGCCAGTATGCTATTGGTCAAAACAAATCCCCGGTATTGCAATCTTCTTAAAAAGATGCGGAGACGTAGTTGTGCTGTCAGGATATTCTCCCAGCTTGGATTTGAAATCAGGCCTGTTAAATGCCTCTTTAAAATGCTGAGTAGATTTCCAAACTGCATAGTTGATAAATATACAACTACCGGCTATACCACGATGCAGCTGCGTGGAAATAAAACCTGGCTGTTGTTTAAAGTATGTAGCATCGGCAGTCCATGCTTTTAGCAGCTGATCGACATCTTCAGGTTTGACATTGAACTTATTGATCAGAATAACTGGACCCACATTCTCCTCCATTTGAGCAGAGAGCGTCACGTTTTCGTCCATTTCAATTAGCTTTATCATGATCTCAGATTATTTACTTAAAGAATCCTATATCAATTGACTTTACGATACAGTATACTACTAGTAGTAGAGCAGGCCAATGGAAGGACTGAGACATCATTATCTCTATGGCCTTGCAGTTGATTCGGGGATCCCCAAAATGTAATTGTATCTACGTCTATGGGTCCAAGTAGCGCTTATACTGTAGAAGATGCAGAGTCATTTGTGTATAGAGGAGATGAGGATGGTATAAATGGGAGCCCATTTCAAATGGTCTCCCCGAACCAAGTACTGTGATCTCGAATTATCTGTAATACGTACTACAAACAAGTCAAATGTGGCAAGGGTGGAATGCTAGTCAATGGTGAACCAAAGAAACTGAGGAAACACAAAGGGAAATACCATTCTCAGCTGATATTACTAGCATGTAACCTATTTAGCCATAGATGTGTCAACTTATCTATGGATTTGTATTTTTATGTATATTGACAACAAACGCGCTATCTTATTACTTGTAGGAGCAATTCTGACCACATCATTTATTACAACACAGCCAGCACAAGCGGAGACAGGAAAAGGAGATGACATCTTTAGAGTTATCATGACAATATTTGGAGTGGATAAATCAAAAGGTGATGTAGTTGCAATAGTGACTGTAAACAATGGTGAAGCATCAAGAGTCAGATTCCTGGATTCAGATACAGCTGCAGGCGGGGGGATTATTGAATATGTGGCGACATTTCCAAATGTTACTGTAAATGCAGGTGGACAGTATGATGCATGTGTATTGCCAGTCAAAACTCTAGAACCCATATGTACATCAGGAAATAATTCACCTGCGGCTAGACCTGAATTTGTAGACCTGTCATTGAATGCAACAACTAGACCAGAGAATGGACTACCTGAGGACGTAGGAGTAGAGAAAGGAGAAGAGTAAGTGTGACCATAGATTGTCTGCCACTTACACAGGCCAGGTGATGATGAATATTCCTATCTTTCCCTGCACCTATTCGTTATCTCCATGCTGGCAGCGAGAGCATTCTATTATTCTACTTGCATTACATCACTTGCATCGATTATCCTGTTAACATATCTACCCTTTTTCGTATCCTCTACAACCTGTATTTTCCTCTGCTCTTATGCACAATTTTTACCCTTGTGATAGCAATCAATGGAGACAATAGCCCAGCCTCCTATGGACTATTCAAAACTTTAACTCACCTTTGGAACTACTTATGATATGGTTTTTTGGTATCACAAATGTTTCTATAGAGGAACTATATTTCTAAATAAGGAATGTGGGGATCTTTGTCAAACCTGCAAGGGACTTCATAACTACTTTCTTCAGAAGTTAAAAGGATCGGGTTTTCCCTGCCATCAATTTCTTTTATTTTACTACTTTCTTTTGACAAGTGGGTTGGCTCAACAGGTAAAGTAAAGGAGCAGCTCCTAAATGAATATCGTAGTAAGCATAAATAAATCTTCTATTGACTTTTATCTAAATAATACGTCACTGCCTAAGCACCAGGGGGCTTATTTCTCGCACGCTCAGATTCTTAAAGTCCCAGATTGTATTATCTGATCTAAATGTAACTACTGAACCTCCATTTGTTATTATGTAATCTTTTGGTCTACCACAATCAGCACTATAGAATTCATCATCTGAACTGTTGGCATACCAGCCACCATCATCTACTAAATCTGTGACTTTTGTCCATTCATTATCATTCTTGTCATCCAGATAGGATTCCAGCTTTACTGCAGCGTTGTCGTTGATATTATACATGACCACTTTCCAACCAATCCATCTGCCAACGATAGATTCTGTAACCTTTTCGACAGCCCTTGCGTCAGTATATCCTCCTGTATGCCATATTTCTTTTTTCCATCTTACATTACCATCAATATCAATAGTTCCTGTATATGCTGTGCCATCGCATGGATCCTGTTTCTCATCTTTTTTTGATGGCCTAATATTGGAATAACTACTAGTCCTGATACATAACTGAAATAGGACAGGCACACTGTACAGCATCTAGAAGAAGGATTACACGGGAGCAGTGTATGATACGGGTTCGCTTTAAGAGAGCACTAGAATATCTTGAATGGTCACTCGATGATGCAGGAGGACTTGATTTGTATGCGGGATATGTAGAGGAATAAACAGAAGAAAATGTTGTAATAGAGGAATCAAAACTGGGATGATGGAATAAATACATGCATTTATCCCTGGTATGCTTTGTCTTACTCCTTTGAGCCAGATTTATTACATATACATCTATCCTTTATTACTATGATATTATACAGTTGCAATATTTGAATCTTGGAGTCAGGTAGATGGCAAAAACAAAAAAGCGTTATGAGTCCTTACTAGAAGCGGGAAGAATCTAGCAACCAAAACATTTTAGTGCAGTCGAATCAGTCAGACATTTCAAAATGATCAGTAGATGTGTAGAATGTGACTCGCTTCTTTTGGATGAGGAATATCTCTATAAAGGTAAAACCTATTGTGATGAATGTTACAAGATGATTAAGAGGGCCGAAGGTTCAGTTCTATAAATCTAATATGAATATGAAGCAATGTTCAAGCAGTAGCTTCTACTTCTGTAATCCAATTGCATTTTAGATTAACTTTTTCATGATGTTTTTCAACTGCCTCTCTGTTTGGGGCTTCAAGATAACAAAAGCACAAATCACTTGCTCTGTTATAAAGTATATTTAAATGTTTTACGCCAAATTCATCAGCTGGAGATTGTTGAAGTTCCTTTACAGCCTCCTCACCGAGACTATGGAACGAGTGAACATCCAGAAACTTTGGCATTTGAGCATAAATGAAGTCCACTTTACTATTTAATGTAACCGTATATCTTCTCTTATATTTAGCTAGTAAGCAAAGTGGTTTATTAAGATTCTCTAAGATTCACAAACTTCAGGATAGCTTGCGTCAACTAACAAACAAGGTCAGAAGAATATGGTTGTTAGAGATATCACCGACGGAAAGAAAGTAAAACAGGGCAGAGAACGCATGGATACACCCTAGACTTGTTATCGGATATTCATATTAGTCCAATTAAGTACAATCTCAGTGCGTGACAACAAGCGCTATGGTTCTTTAGAAAAAATTAACATTGTTTTCCTTTTCTTACCATTTCCGGTCTCTCTAAGTTTCAAATCTTTGGTAGCCTGACTGATCGTAGAAACTACCTTATCATTATTAAATTTATGATCGATTATTGCTAGAAGACCCGTGGTTTTAAGCACTCTGTCAAGTTCTGATAGGATTGCATTAGGGTCTTTAAAGTCATGAAGTACATAGAATAGCAAAACTAGATCTATTGAAGCATCAGGTAATTTGGTATTAGAATCTGTGAGTATTGTGTGTACATTGCCAAGTCCTTTCATACTTGCTTTTTTCTGTATTTCGTTTATGGCTAAAGGATGGATGTCCGCAGCATAGACTTTTCCTGTGGGCCTTACAAGTTGAGCAGCCGGAATAGAGTAACTTCCGGAGCCGCATCCATAATCAAGAACATTCCAACCCGGTCCAATACCTATCTGTTCTAAGATTTTGACTGGCGACGTGAAGAGATCACGAAACTTGAAGAAAAAGGCCATAAATTTGAAACTAAGGTTACTCATTGGCTTGTCAATCAAGTATGATTGATTAGTAGGAGTTGGATTAATGTTAATCTGAATGTTCTTTAGTCGTCAAGTATGTCTTTCAATATTTTAAATTCAGTCAAAGGTTTATTGCACCTAACCATTTTATACTATCCCATTCTATCACTACATAATGACACCATTGGGAACAAATACTGGATCAAGCTGTGAACATTTTGTGGGTGCAGACGAAAATAGGATTTCCCCTACGACAACAGAATGTGAAGAATGCGAAAAGGAAGGCACTGATTGGGTAGCACTACGAATGTGTCTTGTGTGCGGTCATGTTGGCTGTTGCGATTCTTCTGAAGGTCTACATGCAACAAGACATTTCAAGCAGACAGGACATCCTGTTATGGTTGCATTACCGAATAAACAATGGAAATGGTGTTATATTCATAAGCAATATTCTTGATAATTCCCCTAATATTATGACGCCACAAACCATAGCCGAGTCTAGCGTCACCGGAATAGATGAGGACCCTTGCAAACGACCTGATCCGATATAGTGATACTGGATTTCGTTTAGTTCAGGATTACGAAGAGAAATAATCTTAAGGATGCAGACTGTAGAGTCTAGTGTATGTTAGACGAGAAAATGACAGGAGTCCTTGATCAGCTTTTCAATCGTGCAATAATCTCTCTTCGTACTCTAATGTCTTCCTTACGAATGGGTAAGACGGTAGCGAATACCTACTTATTACTATGGGTCGGTAACGCAACCTAGATGAAAGGTTCGTCATGGTATAATTATATCAAATTTGAAGGTTTAGTGGCGCCCTAACCAGGCCTTATATAGTTGGAACAGCTTCTACGGTCAGGTTATCGGGCCTTTACCATTTTGTCCAGATAATACATTCTTTTTATTTTTTCATTATCAAAGCCCATCTTTGACAATATACATAGTTGCAAAACTAATTGTAGGTTCTTATAACTAGCTAGAAAAGACCAAAAAATGTGTTCCCGACCCTTTTTGTCCATGTCAACTGTCGCTGCCTGGTTCCAGCAATTCTGTACCGCATTGAGGACATTTCATGTCTATAGTTCTTTAATAAGAGTACCTTTTTCTTATTTGTTTAAACCCTTTACTCTTCTCTAATCCAAGCTGGTCACTAAGAGAACCTACGGAATAGATAGAAAATACTGGTCTACACGAAATGGAATGCAAATAAATAAGAAGATTCTAGTTAGCTGGTCTGCTACCGTGCGATGTGCACATTCAGTACACTACAGACAATCAACTGCAAGGTTAAGAATCCGAAATGGCTTTTCTTTTGAGACTAATAACATCTGACATCTAAACGCACCAGAAAGCTTCTTTTCAGTTTTGCTAATATCATGTTATCCAGTTATTCGTCACCAAACATGTCCATGTTGAGGTACTGCTCTTCTAGTCTTTTGCAAAAGGTTGCACACATGAAGCTTGGAACAGTTGGGGGTGACGTAACGATGTGGAGCTATCCAGTTTCCTAGTCGTATCAAATATATTGGTTGACAGGACAGTTGACTATCGCCAGCTGTAAAAGAGCTAGACCATAGCTGCGAATACTCAGCCCAGATAACCACTGAGGCTGTTCGTATACTACAAAATATCAAAAAGACAGGCTTAACCGACATGAAAAAGCTGCGGAAGGTTATGGATCACTTTTAGTGAGCTACCATGGTCTAAAGATATCGAAACTTTGCCAAAAGGAGTAAATGGTTGTTAATCAATTAACTATAGACCACTATGGGCAAAGTTACTAAGGCTATTATAGCATTTGTACTGCTTGGAATATCAATCTACTTTGGGATCCAAGCTTACCATTCATGAACTAATGAGGCCCAAGATACGGCCGATAAGGCATTTGCAGAATACATAGAAGCAGTCGAAGAGGCTTATGGTACCGACCAATCAGGGTGGCCTAAATGCGTACAAGAGACAGTGAAATATTACCAAACACATCCTTTGATAAGGACTCTTCAATACGGCACAATCACAAATATATTCTATTTTGCACTGCATGTACATCATATGAGAGTTTTCAATGCTAGTCCAGCGTTTGGCTCTCCTCTAACAGTCCTTGACAATTAGAGGTGTTGAACAAACACTAAATGCTTACGATAATACGTTGTTATGATAGCTTTGTAGAAAAGGAAATCCTAGAAAAAGCGAGAGCAAATTTAAGCCAATTTCCTAACCTTAATTTCATTTTTAATAATTTCGCATCCTTCTCATTCAACAACTCTCATAACAAGAATACAGTCTTTGGAAACTGCATAAATGGAGATATTAATTCAATGGATTATCTTGAGAGACTAGAGAAGACCTTGTCTAACCTAATTGCCAAAAAGAAATTGGTCATCAAAACTGAATTTATAAAGAGAATGACAAGTAACGACCCCTGGCACTTTTCCTCTGTAATTTCTGAAATATTTATTGCCGATTATTTGCTATCTATTTTTGGCCCCAACAATTTCCAATATGAAGAGGGTAGAAGGACTGAACGGAAACCTGATTTCACTATAACTGCGAACAACAGACAGTATAACCTAGAATTAAGAACATTGATGAAAGGAAAAACAGAGGAGAAAATAGAAAGAATCTTTGACGGAGTGTGTATCCATATTTTGGATCTTCTTAAAGAAAAGGGTTCTACATGTAACATCATCATAAGAATAGATACCTCTAAATTATGCGTAAATCAAGAGAAGCAGATAGATGTTGAAAGATCGAGTAAATACCTTCTTTCATACTTTAATAAGCTTGATATTCTAAGTTTGGTAAAGTGCAAGATCTCAATTGATTTTGAATATCTAAGAAGATTAGTCCCTATCGAAGGGAATAAATCAGATATGAATACCTCCAGAGCTTTGGAAAACATACCTTATGATGATGACGGCTCATTAAAGCCATCCAATATAGCGGAATGGTTAGATAAAATAGCAATAAATGATCTTCAGCTGTGCCCTTTTGATAGCATTAGAATTACACAGAATCAAGATACTTCCTGTGTATCTATTTCCCCTATAGATGTGGATTTCGAAGATAAATACTCGTCAGTACCTGGCGCAGCAGCTTCCGAGATGAATAAAAAAGCCTTTATTGATCAGATAAAGGGAGCACTGGAGGCCAAAAGTAATAGAGAACAATGGAAGAGGGGACATCCTGCAATTATAGTTTTGGATGCATACAACTGGCACTTTGAGTTTTTTGAATATGAGGGATTCTTGAGTCTGAGAGAACCAATAGAAGAAGAGTTAAGAAAATATCCAGACATCTCTGGAGTAATTCTATTCCATGAGATCATTTTCGGTAACCGACACTACAAATTTTATGACAGCAGATATATACAAAACAAGTATTGTAAATCTTCACTTAATGTAACTGCAGAAGAGCTACAGAAAGCCAATATCATACGAAGATACGATGATCCACTAATAACTTATGACAAAAAGTTTGATTTTAGGTCTTTAGATGAAAAACAGCAAATTCATAGATTGATGGATCTAATCAATTTAGAATCGAAGCTTACTTGGGAGGACGATAAGATAGAACTGCTAAAGGCTATCGAATTGTTCCTTTGCAAAAAGGAAACCGACAAGGAATTAATAATGAAACTTGAACCACTAATAAGAAAATACTGTAACGACCCTATTGCGTATGATGTGGATGCAACAGTAACAATAGGGAAGGCAGATAATTTTGGTAAATATCTTCAACATATACTAGATGAACACGAGGATGAAGCTTTTGAATTAATCAAAGAAATAATCGAAAAGTTCAAAAGATATGAGGCTAAACGAGGGAAAGATATTGCCCTTGAAATTGCAGTATGCATTTTGACACATAAAGCGCTTAGATTTAAGTCACAGAAGTTCAGAAAATATTTCGACATAATACTAAATGATGCATCATATCCAGTTGAAGTGAAGAGGATTATTGCCTTTACCTGTAAAGCGGATAGATTACTTTTTGACCAAAACCTGTTTGACGAAGTCATTAAAGTTTACACAACATTAGTCAAGAGTCCATTACCAAGTGTGTACGAATATGCTGCTTTTCATCTCTTTTACAATATTAAAGAAAAAAAAGAGCCATATTACGAAAAGATAAAGCCATTACTTGAAATACTATCCAAAAAGAGTTATGATCCCTCTTTTCCATTTTGGGAGTCAGCAAAAGTGGTTATTTATCTCAGGGCCTTTTGCAGACAAATACCTACTGAAGATTCTATTATGTTTTTAGAGAGGTTATGCCATAGCCATCCATTTCTTGTTGATAATAGAGCTGAGAGTTGGAAAGTGTTGGAAATTCTTGAATGCTTGACTAAGGACAAGATTACTACTAAGCAATCAAAAGAGAAAGTTAGGTCACTTATTCTCAAACTGGTACAATCAGGCACACCAACTGCAGACCTCCTACTGAAGAAGGTTGATAATGAAGAGTAGAATGCTATGATATCTTCATCATCCTCTTCCCTTAATGTAATATACCATCCTTGGTGTTTTGACTAAGACAAATGTATCCTGGTAATAATATATCCAGCATTTGTTGTGTCTTCTTAAGCCATTCGCATGTTCGTCCTGCTGTGTTCACTTGTTGTCTTATATGTAGCAAGCTACATCTGCTGCGCCGCTTTAGATTTTGGTAGAATTGAGTGCACACAGATAATTAAAATAACTCATCGACCCTTACTCTTGTGTGCCAATATTTTGTAATTTGTGTAATAAAGGTTTTAATTTCGACGGGTTGCCTACAGACAAACCTCTTTTCTGTCCAGATTGTGGTTCTCCCGCTACAATTATTGATACCGCAGAACTACTACAAAAAACAACTAGAACTAGTAAAATAGAATCACCCCCGACATACGAAACAAATCCTACAGGCCCATCGGAGATAAACTGCACCATATGCATCTAGCATTCCTAATTATGTTCCAGTCGGACCGAAAACAGACTCACCATTTCAACAGTTTAGAACTTTTACAGGGGCCATTTCTGAAAGCGTTGCATAGGTAATCAGATCGGGTAGCAGTCCCTCACATAATTCATCCCCTCTCTGTGTTGTGGTTATGAGCGTATCCCCGGCTACTTTCTTAATATCGACGTATCCATCTTTTGCAACCATTTCGTAGATTCTTTTCGCTACCTTAGTTCTATCGTAATGAACAGGAATATGCCAGGGTTTGATCGACTTGAATGATTCTGCAACCTTTCCTATAGCATATAATGTAAAATAGTCAGAATCACCAAGTCGTTTGCCGAGCAGCTTGAACGTAGGAGTCGATTTTGCCAGGAATACTAACAGTAAATACCGGGGAATTTTTGTCCCTTGAGGGCCTAAAAAGATACTATTGCCATCACTATCACGACCATTTAGTAAAGGCACCGTTTTTGCTATAAGAGAGAGCAGAGGATTGTCTGGTTGTTTGGATTCAGACAAGGATCGATAGCAAGTGGTAAAGGACAGAAATAAGCATTTTGCAACTAGACTGCAACTAGACTGCAACTAGATAACCTCTTTTTCTCCATCTTTTTGTTGTATTTTGCACCTACCTATCAAAAGAGCCAGGTTCGCGGGAAAACAGTTAACATGTATCAACATGACAAAAAGAATACGAAGGGTTCCATAACCAGACCCAAGTTCTACAATAGTATGCCATTTTACTTCCCTTCGGAAGTCATACTTGTAGAACTTAAAGATGGCGAAATAGAACAAATATCACAACTATCTACAGAGGAACTTGATCTGACCCTAGTAGGCCGGCTAATACAACAACACGAGGACACAATAAGAGACTTACAAGAGCGACTGGCAGACTATGAGCAAGAAATTTATGAATTGGATACACAGTTGAATCAGAGACAGAAAATATCTAATTCAGAGGCATCAAACATGAGTCATCTGGAAAATTCAAAAGGGAGCCAACTACCATGACTGCCACTCGAGAAATAGAAGATTCTAAAAGATGCCCATTCTGTGGAAGCAATACAAACTTAAATAAACTGGGTAGACTGGGGCTTTCTACGGAAGAACTCGAGATTATAGCGCAGCATGCAAAAGATGGAACACTGAAAAACATGTTGACTGTGGCACAGATTGCATTGCAGGCATTAGATCCTGAAAAAACAACTTCAAAGTTCCAGGTCGGAGATGCCATATCAAAACTAAGGGAAGCATCTAATCAAAGCCTAAAAGCATTCATTCAAGAAACCAAAGAATTCATTGAAAGATTATTTGTAGAAAGCGACTACATAGTGAAGGAGTATGAAGAAAAATCTAAAGGTATGATACAAGCGTTCGAGAAAGAAATTGCACAGTCGACAAAAAATATCGAAAAGCTCGAACAAGCTAATCAAAAACAATATTCAGAGTTGAGGGATGATCTAAGGGAAATCAGGGAAAAAATTGTAGGAACAGGAATTGGCAATGTAGGCGAGATGGTGACGATCAGAGATTTGAAAGAATTGGTACCCATGGACTCGTTCTCTGAGGCCAGAGCTTCTAAGGGCGGAACAGACATTGTGGCAACGGTAAAAGAAAAGGGAACCATATGCGGTGTAATCACATATGCGGTGTAATCACAACCAGTAACAAGTACACCCAAAAATGGGAAGGCGACTTCCTCTCTCAGCTTACAAGAGACATGAAAGATGATGGATCTCGATTTGGGATCCTCGTTACGAAAGCATTTCCAAGAGAAGCACTAAGCTCAAAAGCCTATCCAGTAGATGTTGACGATGGAAGAACAATAATACTAGTAAAGCCTGAATACGCTTCTCTTGCTTACTTTGGAATGCGCGAGGCAGCCATCCATTGGTTTGAAGCAAGGAATGCATTGAAAAGAAAGGAGGAAGAGGTCGAAGAATCGGAAAGAACTTTCAGGGCGCTTGTAACATGGATAAATGGCGACGAGTTCGAGGAAACTATCGGACACATAGCTAGTGCAAGTAAGGCTGTTGAAGATACGAGAAGGCAACTGAACTCGACAAAACAACCAAATTCCAGGAATCCGTTGATCAGAGCTTGATACATATCAAAACTCTGGTAACCAAACTGAGGGATCTGCTCAAAGGCGGATCCTCAAATACCTTTTAAGATTTACTTTTTTAAGATTAATTCATTCGCTCTATTACCATGTTAACACTTTTTAATACCAACAACGATGACTTGTGAAATAAGTCCCCGGAATGTTGTCAAGCAAGGAGATGACGCTGGCCTTACTTTGAATACTATGAAACCAAGAACTATGTAAATTCGGCGCTAAAATGGGGTATCCCTCCATTTTGAAATATTCTGTGACTGAGATTCATAATATGGTAAAGCCCGATGAGCTGCAGGATATGAACTCGCTTCTTCCAATCCTGCAACTGTTGACATGGTACTACCAACTATGCCTTTTTGAAGATTATAGAGTATCTTCCCAGCTATTTCTAATACCCTTTCACTAAACCGTTCACTTCCTTGCAGATAGGAGGGACATCTTGATTCTTGAAATGAGTTGTAGTTAATTATCGTAGTAGTGGTGAAAGGTGTTAATTCCATCTTGTCAACGATAAAGTATCTATCTGGGTCATTTCTTAAAGCTAGCAGTACAGAGAAGAGTGCATTTTGCAAAAGTTTTTTGTTATCTAATAGAGTCTCTTTAACCTCGCTTCTGACTATAGATTCAAGTTCCTGGTAGTCTTGTCCATCTTTGAATTGCTCAACATAATTTTGTAGCTTTTGTAATTGAGAGCATACTTCCTTTAGTTCTTCATATTTCATATTAAAGGTCTTTTTACCATGTCCAACTTTTCTTTTGTGTTACTTATTTTGTTGCGTAAATTCTTCAGCTCTTCTTGACCTTCAATATATCTGATATTTCGCTTTGCAGCAGATGAAGCTTATCTTCAAGCATGTGAATGCTATCAGCCATTTGGACAAGTTTTATGATCTGTTCAGGAGTAACACCTTTTTCCTTTCCAAATCTGGTCAATTTGAGAAAATACCCCATGCTATCTTGGTTCTCGTGATATATTGTAACAAGATTGTGCATTCGCCTCATATCTAGGTACTCAACGTAGAACTGCTGTACTTGCGGGCCTGTAAGATTCAATTCGGCAGCTACCTCTAGAAGATTTTTACCTTCCTCAAACAACTTGTCCAGTCCAAAAAACAGATGATAACAATGAGTGCGGACTGAAAGCAATGATAACAAACCAAAAGAGCTTTAAGCCTATATTCAATATATAATATCAAAGAAACATCGTTATGTTGACAAGACAGGAGAAGGAGAGATTAGTTATTGATCTATATAACCAGAATAGAACCTACAGAGAAATTGCGAAAGAGGTCAGAATGTGTCCTAGAGATATAGGGACAATTCTGAAAAAATCATCAGGAGAGATGGAAGAAAAACAGAACATCAGTGAATCATTATCTCCATCTACCCATGCTTACCGCCTTTTTTCAAAGGGTAAGACACCAATAGAAGTGGCCATTTCATTGAATCTAAGTGAGGCGGAGACTACGAAACATTATGAAGAATATTGGGACCTAAATCAGATGCATGATCTGAGAATGGTATACGATGAAATTGGAGGCGATACTGTGCATTTCCTAAAGTTGTATAGGCTGTCTAAAAGCGCTCACATGAGCCCAATACACGTCGTTAACCTCCTCCAGGTTTCCAATGAATACCTCCCATTCTTGGAAAAGAAATACAACAGGCTAAAAAGAGAGATAGATTTCCTGGAATTTGAGAAACAGAAATCAAGAGATCTAGGAAATCAAGTCAGAGTCTTAGCTAAAGTATCAGAGAAGTATAAAACGGAAATAGAGAATTTACACAAAGAAAAAACTAGAGTTGAGACTCTTTTAAAGAAATTTGGGAACAGTAACGAGCATAAGAGAATTAGACAGGCTGCAGAAGAAGAAGTCACTAATATACTATCAAAAGGAAGAGACCTCCTAAAGTTGGCTACTAGCTCTGTAATCGAATCGATATTAAGAGATCCCACTAAGTATAACTTCTTAGTTAATAGCAGCCTCTACAATAGTGGACAATACGCGGCGTCAAAACCTTATATCGATGTATACAGGGCTCTAATACTGAATGAGGCCGAGAAAATCTTTGAATTGCTAGTAAGGGATGTAACTAGTGCAATTGTCGGCGATGCGGCTTCAACAATTACTCCTTGACAATTAGTTGTATCTTCCAATAAAATGAAATTGCCAAAATGGGTCATCTATAATATTGGCAGTCCACGCTATTGTCTAATATCTCTGACAGCGATGGGAATTAGCTAGAAGATGAGCGCAGGTCTTTGAGACTTTCTCTATAATCAAACAAATTATGAAAATTCCCACCAAGGATAGATTACGTCTTAGCGACCATATTTCTCTACCGATAAGCTATTTGATAGAATCTGCCATCGGCCATGTTTCGAAACATTTTGAAAGTGAAAATAGAAAGAAATCTACTTTATGCTAGAGTATGGAATGAAATGAAACTAAGCTAATTCCTGTTAAAGTAATTCTGCTTTTAGTGCATTAATCAATTCACTCATAAACTCTCTAGCTTTTCCAATACAGAATTAATCAATAATAAATCATCAGTTAATCTTCTTCGCTTATGCAGAATTCGGTGTTTAAGGACATACCTGTAATTAGTAGAATATTGTTTCAAATTGTTCTTACTTATATCTTTCAGAAAGGATGTTTCTTTTTCACTAAGCATGTTTAACTCCTCTGATACAAGTATTGATAAATTATTATATACCTTACTATATATCGTAATTACTACGCATTGGACTTACCATTGATGGTAAGGTATATTAATCCGATCTTACAATAACTAGTAAGGAATTCCAATGACTGAAAATGATAGCCTCGGGTTTATTTGGATGCTAACTAGAGGCTAATTCTGTGATAACATATTGTAATCTAACTCACCTGTTTGTTTCGAAAACCTCAATATTTCGAGTACTTTCTGTGTGACATTATATGTATAGAGGTAACCGAATAGCTCTCGTTTGCGGCGCGACTATAACTCTAGTTCTGTTATCTCTTCTGCATATTTCTCAAACATCTAGAACCTCATTATTGGACCTAGAACAGTTTGAATATGGTCATCGTAATGCTAATTTGTTTTTCTCGATAATATTGCTTGGACTATTATTTTTATCATATATTAAGAGACGAAAAAAAGTTAGAGTTGTTTTAAGCTTATTTCTTGGTTTATTGAGCTGTGCGTGTTGGTTTTCAGCTTCTATATGGTATAATGTAAGCGTATATGAACAGAGATTCATCGCGATAATATTCTTGGGTATTGGTTTCTGGGTGTTAGTCTCAAAATCTTCCAAGGAGAAAAGAAAATACTTTTCACAGGTCGTTCGAAGAGAAGTTATTCATAAACAGAAAGGGAAGTGTGCTAGGTGTAAAAGAAAACTCGTAGCGTATGGATTCGATGTAGATCATAAAAATAACAATCCCTCGAACAACAAACTTTCTAACTGTCAGGTTCTTTGCGTCCCCTGCCACCGGAAAAAGCATACATACTGATTTTTCCCAAAGGTTGGTTTTCCTATTTAGCTTTTTCTTTGCACGATATATTGAGTATTTGGAAACTATATTACTATTCTCCAGGATCAAGAAAATTTGCAGTCCAGATTCACGACAGATTCTTAACGTACCTGCAGCATATACGTCCTATAGTTAATCCGAGCACATCATAAAATGCTAAGTAGATGCGTAGAATGTGACCATTTGTGCCTTTGTCCTACCATACATCTGATAAAACATTTTACCAACTCGCTAGCGATAGATGTGCTTTAACCAATCGTTAATATGGCATAGTTTTTCATCTTCCGCTTTTGTAGTAAATCTGCCAGGGTTATAGTATTAGGAGAATCGCGGTCTTTGTAACTATTGTTATAATTATGGATATAATTATTGTAATTATTTTCTCCCTCTAGTTTGCTTGCTCTAACCTCTCTGTTTTCTCCTGATCCTTCGTTGTTTATTCATCGAAATTTGAAGGAGAGGCTGGAAGGGAGTTGGCAGTCAAGACACTCCCAGCCTCTTAATCAGTCAGTCATGTAATATGTCTGCAAACAAACCAAGGGAACAACTCTCGATGTGCTGTATAGAATGAGTGAGCAGACTACTTAAGTTCCATTTGTTGTTAAGTCACTATTATTGGAACTTTGAATGGACTTGAGACTTATAAGGAAATTGGAGGATGAAAAATGAAGCAGAATATTAATATCAATAAGGAGAAACTTCTAGTAATAAGGGGATATGGATCTGCAGTGGCAGCCGCTATTTTATTTGGTTCTGTGTCATCCGTCTCAAAACCTACATTATCAGATATTAACCCTATATTGCTTTCCTCAATGGTGTATCTAATTGCAGCTACTACTATGATTCCAATAATAAAAGCAAAAACACAAAACATTATTATTCCTTCGTTATTTTCATTAAAAAGGAAAGATTATCTTCTAGTGACTGCAACAGCATTATGCGGCTTGGTAACAGCCCCAACCTTATACTTCTCTGGTCTTAAGCAAGGCCTGGCATCAAATGCTTCTATCTTGTTAAATGGTGAGATGGCATTTACTTTCTTTAAGGAAAAATTAGACAGAATCGGCTATATTGGCGTAATACTTATATTTATGGGCATAACGATGGTTTCAGCTGGAAATAGCTTGACTTGGAATTTATCAACATCCGCATCTTGCAAGAATCTATCTCAAAGTTTAGAGTTGGTTCTGGCGATGTGCTTATCTTAATTTCTACATTATTTGGGCCATAGACAACAATATTAGTAAGATCTTAACACAAAGAGTAAACGTTGCAAGAATAGTACAGTTGATATACATTGGTTTCCGCAGTGATATCACTTCAATAAATGGATTCGGTAATAATAAAAGGCTGACAGACTTTAAACCTTACTAATATGGTTTACTGTTGGCGCGGGTTTTTTTATATGTAATATGTATCTTTTCTTACTTTACCCTTACTTCCTTTTTTTCTTGATATCTTCTATGAACTTTTCCAACTTCTCAAGATCTCCGGAGAGATTGTAAGAGGCTCAGTTGTTGAGACTCCCATTAAAACAACGCGTCCATCTGGTCTAAGACCTTTAATCGAGTCTGCAGTTGCATTGTAAGAATTACGTGGAGATGGTACAGGTGGTGGAGATTCTCATGTATTGAAGAAGGTCATAACAGCAGCTATTCTGGGTGACAAAAATAAGTCAAATTTGGTACTCATTCCACAGCACGGTCATCATAGATGTCCAGTCTTATCCAAGTTGGGAGAGCCCTAAGAAAAGCTAATTAACTTGACCTAAAGAACCCGTATACATGAAGGGACCTAATCCCACCGAGTCCTATTACCTTGCATGCCTACTAACTATGGACTTCTTTTCTCCCCTTTCCTCTTCTATCAAACTAACTAACAAACCTGCCATTAATAGCTCAATTATTATTGTTAGTATGCCATTAACTTCGAGCTCATTTACTGGTACTCCTTCAGGTGAGAATGGCGGGACAAATAACCTTGCATATATGAAAATAGCCACAAGCAGGATATTGCCTATTATTCCTATGGAATAAAACGATACCGAAACCATTCTTCTTCTTTGTTTCAGTCTTCCTTGGGTTTTGATAAGCATAATGAATACGCCTCCATATATTAGTTGTAAAATTCCCATTACTAGGAATCCTATTCCCCAAATATAGGATTCTTCCATATGTTCTTCTATTAACAAGATATGAATTATACCGACAGCAATTGTCAATGTAATAACAGAAATAAAGATGAATACTTTGTTGGATATTTTTAGTTCTGGAATTGCTTTCGTATTTCTTCTAATGATTAATGGTGATATTAGTAGACCAAAACTAGTCCCTATTGCAAAAATACCCGTATATTCTGTGGCATAAGAAATAGGATCTCGATCATCTGCTACCTCTTCTTCTTGACTCTCTTCATTCATTCCCATCCCATCATCTTCTTGTTCTTCTTGAGCAAAAGTAGTAAATGAAACAACTGAGAGAAAAACTATTACCATCAATAACCCCATTACTGCAAATAGAGGTAGGAGAACACTAACGGTGCACTTCATCTGATCCATCTATTCCTCTATACTGATACCCCATAATAAAAAGAGATTGCCTTAGATGGTTTGAGTTTGCTATTTTGGTGTCATTTTCAATTTATCATTTAATCCATTTACATCAATGCCAATATAATCTAAAAATATATGTTTTCAATTAACAGCTCACACAGTTATCTTGATAGGATTTTTGGTAACATTATATGACTCTACTTTCATGGGAAAACTCTAAGCTAAATAATAAAGAATAATAAAACAGTCTGAAGATTACTATCTGAAAAATTACTAACAATTTTATTAAAAACAGTAGCGGTCATGTTTTTGTGAATCAGATAACTGGTATAAGAGTTCTACTGGCTTCATCATTAATAGTAATGTCCTCTATTTCCGTCATCATGTACCCCAATCAATCAGTTCATGCTCATAACTTTGTCCCGAACGATTCTGCTACATTCTTAACACGAGTATATAGAACTGAAGTAGAGCTATCTCGAGATTAGATTTTCAAGAGATAACTTTTCTTGGAATCTAACTATAGCTCTAGACCATATAGATGATGCTTCTGAAGTTATGCGGGATGCCTACCTACTTCATGACCAAATATAATAAGGCAGTAAGCGATACTATTGTACTGTTCACGCTTTAGTTCTGGCAAATATTGTAGATCAAGTCCTAAGTGGAAAGTGGCATTTGACGTCGGCTATGATTTAACAAACATCTCAAATATGATGGTGTCCGTCAATGCTACTAATTCTACTACTACAGCTTCTCTTTCAGACATCTTCTCATAATCCTCGCGGGAAAATCCTGTGAATATGAATACAATGTAACATCGAAACTTGATAAATTCCATATTGACTTGAAGAACTCGGTAAGCCGCAAAGAATCGCCTGAAAAACTAATGTCAATAGTGCATACAAAGATACATCCCGCTCTGCAACTTGCTTATAATTTGAAGTTAATAAGATAGTAAGATAAAGGAAAGCTAATAACGGGTGTCTGTTTTCTCTGTATGTTGTTGTCTTCATCTGTAACATGTGGCTGTTTGCTATTATTATTGTTATTATTAATTATAACTGAAATTGTAGATGTGGAAAATAAAGCATACGCACATTTTACTGGTGGAGCTACCAAGGATATTGATAACTACCAGATATTGTTCCTCTTATACCCCCCACAACCAGTTGTTGGAGATAATTCTACGAAACTGAGTTTTAGTATTCTTGATAAAGATAAAAACACAGATGTAAAATCGATATTCGCGGCCCTCACCATAAAAGAGAAAAATTCAGATGCTATAGTATATCAAGTTCCCTATAAACTACATGCATTTGGCGATATTACTTTTCCTTATACCTTTAAAAATAATACTGATTATGAAGCTATTCTGCAGGCTAAAATAAATGGTGACCCAAAATACGAAAGTACACCACTGGCAGCTAGTTTTGACGTTACTGCAGTTAATCCTGGCTCTCAAACACATTTCGACGAGGTGCTTGTTTATTATGTCATACCGATAATAATGGTTACAATTATTGTTGGTTCTTTCATAATAATAGGAAAAAGGAAGCAAAGGCAAAGGCAAAGGCAAAGTAAAGGGCTGTAGATTAGCATTAAGTAATTATACGAAACAGGGTAATAGAGTTCACTATTGAAATGAACACAATTTCTCCTGAGCATTGAATGAGCCTGTAGAAATATAGGAGGACGAAAAATGGATGAAACACATTATCAATTTCAGTAAGGAGAAATTTCTAATAATAAAGGGATATGGAGCAGCAATAACAGCTGCTGTTCTATTTGGTTCTGTATCATCTCTCTCAAAGCCTGCACTATCAGATATTGACCCCGTTTTGCTTTCTTCAATGGTATATCTAATTGCTGCTACTACTATGATTCCAATAATAAAAGTAATAACACGACAGAAAAATATTATTATTCCCTCAATATTCTCTTTAAAAAGGGAAGATTACTTTTTAATAACTGCAATAGCCTTGTTTGGGGCAGTAATAGCCCCAACTCTGTACTTCTTTGGTCTTAAGCAAGCCTTGGCATCAAATGCCTCTGTTTTGTTAAATGGAGAGATGGCATTTACAGTATTATTTGCCATACTTTTCTTTAAGGAAAAATTAGACAGAATAGGATATGTTGGTATAGTATTGATATTTGTGGGTCTAACAATAGTTTCAGCTGGAAATAGCTTACCTTGGACTTGGATTTTATTGCCAGCACCATCATCATTAAACTCTTTGCAAGAATCTATTTCAAATTTTAGAGTTGGATTTGGCGATATGCTTATTTTACTTTCCACATTATTTTGGGCTGTAGATAATAACATTAGTAAAATATTAACCCAAAGAGTTAACATTGCAAGGATAGTACAATTAAAATCAGCTATTGGTGGTACGATATTATTGTTAATTACTGTGCTATTTGTGCCACAGTTTATTCCAATAGTAAAAGATATCAATCTAAGCCAGATACCTAATATCGTTGCACTAGGTGTTGGTGGGTTTGCTGCTTCAATATTCTTCTTCTTGTATGGATTAAGAATAATAGGGACTGTTAAAACAATTATTATTTTCTCTACATCTTCTATATTTGGTGTGGTGTTTGCCGCACTACTTTTGAATGAATCAATAGACGTGTATAAAATTGGTGTATCTATTGGAATTATAATTTCTGGTATCTATATGGTCAATAAAAGAAGTATTAAAAAATAATCTACCGACAGAGCATATTGTCATTTTTTATCCAGACAAGTAGGTTTGTTCATGATTCGACATTTTTACTGATAGGTCAGCCAAATAAACATTAATACCTTAGAATTATATGTGTTAATGCGTACTAATTAGATAGATATAATCTACTTAAGATATGGTATACTATACAAAGAACAATCCGATATTTGAGAAGTATAATTTAGTCGCCATGGGCGCTTTTATTCTTCTGCTACTCTCTCTCATTCCTTTCTCAATATTATATCCAAATACCGCTTTTGGAGATGGTTTGTTTATGGAGGAGCTTTCAGCTTCTTTTGGCGAGAGAAAGGCCGACTTAATCATAAAGATGACACCTCCAGTGGTTACAAATGAAACCCTGAAGACTCAAAACCAGGAACCAGTCATTCAGTTCAAGCTTTATGATCCAACTACAAAAGAGGGTTACAAACATGTAACTTACTATATAACAGTTGAAAAAGATGGCAAGAAATTGATTTCTGATTGGTTTCATGATCATAAGGGAGATTTGAAAATCGAGATGAAACCAAGCAGTGCAGAACAAATAACAGTGTATGGGGAACCAGACCCCATATTACAGGCCTTTACAGGAACAGAAGATAGTCCCGTTGTTGCTACGGGGCCTATCTTCTCAGAAGGAGGTTTATACCACTTTATAGTCAGAATAGCAACTATTGATTATGATAGATCTTTTATCCCAGATGATAAACAGCCAGTATACGACGGCTGGCTGAGCGTTGGCAGTACATTAAATCAACAGGTATCTCTAAGTGATGGAAAACAAATCCGACTTCAAATAATCTCTTATTATGATGATATTAAAGATTTTAATTTTGACCCAAGCAAAAAGCAAATCCAATTTACTATGCCATTTAATTGGAATACAACAAGATTGGAAGAGCAAAAGCAAGTAATGGTGCATCAAGAAATATCAATACCGAAGAAAACTCCATTGGCTTCACAATCCTATACCGGGGCCATAAACGGAATAGATGTGACGAAAAATCTAATGGTAGATCCCAGTAATTCTACGAAGAATGTAGTTCATTTTATGTTGCCAAAGCCTGAAGTTATACAAATTGCAAAAGAGGTTAATAATAATGACAATGGACAGGCAGTAGTATATAATGGGTTAATGGAATTTTCTCTTGCACCTTCTACAAATGCGACTTCGTCGTCAATGTCCGAGATGACTGAGATGACTGGCATGGCAGGAATGTAGGACTAATTGGAAAAACCAACAAGATAAGATTTCAGTTCAGTCTAACTATAACCAGAAAAAGCCTTCAATACATTATGAGAGTGAGCCAATATTCAATCAAGATCCATATGTATGAGGACATTTGAGAGATAAAGAGTGTTTCACTTACTCTGTCGCAGCGGAAGAATAATCTCCTGACCATGGTCAGCAAAGGCACTCTTCAAGAATGGTGACTCTAAGAAGACTGCAGACGAATCTTCTAATACTACGGACGTTAGAATTTGTTGTTGAAGAGATAATAGTCCCATAGTCAAAGTTATTGCAATTACCAGAAGAGGTACTTTTTGAACCAAGATACCTTTAAACAATTTTATTTTAATCATTTTTAGTCTTAGCATAAGTATAAAAGAAAAGTAATATCTAAAATATATAATTCATTTGATTTGATACTCGCACAGTACTGAATTCCAATAAAGGAGTATCAGTTAATACAGGAACATCTGACAATACTATTCATTCTAACATAATAAACAATGTCTGGAGCGTTGAAGATATAGATAGAACGAGGAGATAATTGAAGATAATAAGATAATTAGTCTCGGTTCATTAGACAGCGAAAAAGCAAAGTGACGAAGATAATTCTACAGTCTCCGAATACTGAATTTGTGATTGCTAACATAGACTTATATCCCATGGGATTTTTGCTTCATCAGTTATTATTAACATTTGGCATCTTGACCAGGCTTACCCTACGTACATAAAAATACTAAGTACATATGAGGAAGATATTGTTATTGAATCTCTTATTAGTGTTCCTTAGGTTAAATTTATTGTCAGAACTTGTCTATACTTTCCAGTCTATGGCTATTATTTTTTGGCATACTTTTAGTAGTGATATTGTCCTCATTTCCATTATCATCCATG
>Ga0126305_10000143_pt1 | contig 31112 bp, 33 predicted proteins | sample Plot26_FD_92536 | JGI IMG/M metagenome (GOLD analysis project Ga0126305, IMG submission 92536) | Serpentine soil microbial communities from UC McLaughlin Reserve, CA, USA - Plot26 | ecosystem: Environmental > Terrestrial > Soil > Grasslands | place: USA: UC McLaughlin Reserve, Lake County... | reverse complement strand
CCGGAGACCGGGCGGGCGCCGTGGCGGCTGAACTTGAAGCCGTTGTACTCCGCCGGGTTGTGGCTGGCGGTGACCTGCACGCCGCCGGCCGACTTCAGGTGGCTGATGGCGAAGTAGTTCATCGGCGTCGTCGAGAGGCCGATCTCGATCACGTCGAGCCCGCCCGCCGTCAGGCCGTCGATCAGCGCCTTCTCGAGCCCCGGGCTGTGCGAGCGCATGTCGCGGCTGACCACGACGGCGTTGCCATTCGCGCGGTCCTCCTCGTCGAGGACGAACTGGAAGGCAATGCCGATCTTGCGTGCGATCTCCTCGTTGAGCTGCGTGGGGACGAGCCCCCGGATGTCATAAGCTTTGAAGATTCCTGCCATTCTCTCCCCCGTTAGACTCTTTCGATGCTGATGGACGGCTCGCCCGCGGATGCGGCGGCGCCGACGATCTCGACGGCCAGGGTTTCCCCCTGGATCCAGGCGAGGTGGGCGTCCACCGCGGACTTCATCTCCTCGGCGGCCTCATAGGTGACCTTGATCCGGTCGGCGTAGTCGAGGTCCTGCTTCTTGCGGGCCTGCTGCACCCAGTGGACGAACTCGCGGGCCAGCCCCTCGGCCTCCAGCTCCGGCGTGAGGACCGTCTCCAGGGCCACCAGCAGCTCGCGGTCCCCCTGGGTGGCCGTGCCCTCGCGCTCGACGAGCCGCACCTCGACCTCGTCGGCCGAGAGGTCGGCGGGGCCGTCCGAGAGCTGGATGGCGATCTTTCCCGCCCGCTCGAGCGTGGCGGCCAGCTCGTCGCCGTCGGCCCCTTCGAGCGCCTTCTTGACCTCCGGCATCCTCTTGCCGAAGCGCGGCCCGGTCTTGGGGAAGATCGGCCGGATCTCGTGGTGGACGTACACCGACCGGTCCGCGGCCCAGCGGATCGCCTTGACGTTCAGCTCGTCCTTCAGCAGGTCCTCGTACGGTGCCACCAGGCCGCGCAGCGATTCATCCGCCGTGACCAGGGTGACCGCCCCGAGCGGCTGCCGGGTCTTGAGCGAATGGACGTTGCGCGCCGCGTGCCCCAGCCGCACGATGCGCTGCACGGCGGTCATTCCCTTCTCCAGAGCCTCGTCCGCCCGACCCGCGGCCGGTTCCGGCCACGTCTCCAGGTGGACGCTCTCCAAGGCATCCGGCCGCTGGCTGCGCGCCAGGTGGCCGTGCAGGACCTCGGCCACGAAGGGCGTGAACGGCGCGATGAGCCGGGCGAGGGTGGTGAGCACCTCGTAGAGGGCCTCGTAGGCGCTCGCCTTGTCGGCAGCCCCCTCTTCCGCACCGTCGGGAGCCCAGAAGCGGTTGCGGCTGCGGCGGATGTACCAGTTCGTCAGGTCGTCGAGGAACTCTTCGATCCCCCGCGCCGCGGCGGTCAGGTCGTAGCCGTCGAGCCGCTCCGTGGTCTCGGCGGTCAGCCGCCCGAGGCGGAGGAGCACCCAGCGGTCGAGGGCCGGCCGGGCGTCGAACGGCGGCACCGCGCCGCCTGAGCCCGGACGCCAGCCGTCGAGGTTGGCGTAGATGGTGAAGAACGACAGGGCGTTCCACAGCGGCAGCAGGAATCCCTGCGCCGCCTCGCGCACCAGCCGGGCCGAGAAGCGGGACGGCACCTCGGGGTTGTTGATGCAGAAATACCAGCGCAGGGCGTCCGCCCCGGTCTCCTGGATGACGGCCATGGGCTCGACCACGTTGCCCAGGCGCTTCGACATCTTCCGCCCCTGCTCGTCGTTGACGTGGCCGAGCACGATGCAGGTCTTGTAGGCCACCGAGTCGAAGAGCAGCACGCCCAGGGCGTGCAGGGTGTAGAACCAGCCGCGGGTCTGATCGACCGCCTCGGAGATGAGGTCGGCCGGGTACTGGATCCGGCCGTCGATCAGCTCCCGGTTCTCGAACGGGTAGTGGTGCTGGGCGAAGGGCATGGCGCCCGAGTCGAACCAGGCGTCGATGACCTCCTCGACGCGCCGCATCGTCCCCTGGCTGCACTCGGTGCAGGGCCAGGTGATCTCGTCGACGTAGGGCCGGTGCGGATTGAACTGCTCCGGGTCGTAGAGGTTCGCCGGCTTTTCCCGGCCGGACGCCGCGAAGAGCTGCTCGTAGGAGCCGATGACCTGCTGGTGGTCGCACTCCTTGCAGCGCCAGACGGGCAACGGGGTCCCCCAGTAGCGGCGGCGCGACAGCGCCCAGTCCACCACGTTCTCCAGCCAGTTGCCGAACCGCCCCTCGCCGATGTGCTCCGGATGCCAGCCGATCGTCCTGTTCTTCGCGACCAGCTCGTCCTTCTTCGCCGTCGTGCGGATGAACCAGCTCGTGGTGGCGTAGTAGAGGAGCGGCCGGTCGCACCGCCAGCAGAACGGATAGCTGTGGCGGTAGCGGTCGTTGTGGAGCATCAGGCCGCGGCTCTTCAGGTCCTGGATGATCTTGGGGTCCGCGTCCTTGAACCACAGGCCGGCGAACGGGCCGGCGCCGGGGACGAGCCTCCCCTCGCCGTCGACCGAAAGGATCATCGGCAGGCCGTAGCGGCTGCCCGTCTGGTAGTCGTCCTCGCCGAACGGCGGCGCCGTGTGGACGAGCCCGGTGCCGTCCGTGGCCGTCACGTAGTCGCCCAGCACCACCTTGCCCGGCACGTCAGGCTCGAAGAAGGTGTAGAGCCGGTCGTAGAGGAGCCCTTCGAGGTCCCGTCCGCGGAACTGGGCGAGGGCCGGCGCTTCCCGCAGGTCGATCGGATGGCGCTTGCCGTCCGCCTCGACGACCACGGGCACGGCGGTGCCGAGGTCCTCGCCGAGCAGGATGAGGTCCCCGGGCTTCGCGGGATTCTCGACCACCTTGTAGAGGAGGTCGGGGTGAACGGCGAGGCCGACGTTGGCGAGGGTCGTCCAGGGCGTCGTGGTCCAGGCGACCATGTAGAGGTTTTCGGGCACCTCCCAGACCTCGCCCTCGGTCGTGGTCTGGACGGGCTGGCCCGGCCGGGCGTGGAACAGGGTCCAGATCGACGGGTCGTCGGCGTCCTTGTAGTTCTGGGCGACCTCATGGCTGGAGAGGGTGGTGCCGCAGCGGGCGCAGTAGGGCTGGATCTTGTAGCCCTCGTTGAGCAGGCCGCGGGCCGCGAGCTCCGCGAGGGCCCACCAGACGGACTCGATGTACTCGTTCTTGTAGGTGTAGTAGGCGTGGTCGAGGTCCACCCAGTAGCCGATGCGCTCGGTCATGACCCGCCACTGCTTCTCGTAGGTGTCGACGCTCGCCAGGCACGCGCGGTTGAACTCGGCGATGCCGAAGGCCTCGATCTGCTGCTTGCCGGAGAAGCCGAGGCGCTTCTCGACCTCGATCTCGACGGCCAGGCCGTGGGTGTCCCACCCCGCCTTGCGGGCCACGTGATAGCCGCGCATGGTGCGGAAGCGTGGGAAGACGTCCTTCACCACGCGGGTGACCACGTGCCCGACGTGGGGCACGTTGTTGGCGGTGGGAGGGCCCTCGAAGAAGACGAACTCCCCTGCGGGAGACGGCTTCTCCAGGGTCTTCTGGAAGACGCCCCGGCTCTTCCACTCCGCCAGCACCTCCTGCTCGAGCTGGGGGAACGGGTATCCACCCGGGACGTCGGGGAATCGCTTGTCGCTCATCAGGAAAACCCTCGCGCGCCGCGCTCCCCATGACGGGGTGCGGCAAAGAGAGGGTATTGTAGCGGAGTCGTCCAGTCCGCTCGCGGGAGGGGTGCCGAGTTACCGGTCGGCATGCTATATTCCGTTCTGAGGAGCCGAGCCTATGAGACAGACCGCCGCCCGAAATCCGGACCCGACATCGAGCGATCATCCCTATATCGTCCGTACGGCGGGCGTCTGCGGTGGGCGTGCCCGCATCAAGGACAGCCGGATCCCAGTCAGCATCATCGCGGGATATATTCAAATGGGCGATTCTCTTGGCCAAATCGCCGACTCCTATCCCCACATCCCGCCATCTGCCATCGAGGACGCAGTCGGCTACTACCTCGATCACCGGCAGGAAATCGACGCGGAGATCGAGGCGAACTCCCTGGAGTCAGTCCTGGCCGACACCGGAGCCGTCCTGGGTTCGGACGGAGTGATCCGTTTCAGCAAACCCACGCGATGACCAAAGGCTCGCGCCGTCCCATCATCTTTCTCTATACGGACGAAGACATCACGGATCGGCTGGCCGTGCTGCTCAAAGGGCGCGGTTATGAGGCGGCCAGCGCTGCCAGCTCCGGCACGAGAGGATTCTCTGATGAGGAGCAACTCTCCTTTGCAGCAAGCCTGGGCTGGACGATCCTGACCTACAACAATAAGGACTTCACGAGATTGGCCCGAAGCTGGTACGCGGATGGCCGCGTTCATGCCGGAATCGTCATGTCCCAACAGTTCAGCACTGAAAGAACGGGCGAACTGCTGCGCCAGACATGTTTCCTGATCGATTCGGTCTCCGCCGAGGAGATGTGGAACACCGTCCACCATCTCCAGAGCTACTCGTGACTCAGCCCGGCAGCTTCGCCAGGAACCGCTCCAGCGCCCGGCAGAAGAGGGCCGGGGTCTCGGCGTGGGGGAGGGCGCCGGCGCCTTCGAAGACGTCGAGCTCGGCCTGCGGGAGGTGGCGGAGCCAGAGGTCGGCGTTCTCTGCCGGCGGATTCTTCGACTGCCGGCCCCAGGCGAGCCAGACGGGCGGCCGCAGGCTCGCGAGCTCTCCGGAGACGTCGAGCCAGAGGTCGCCCCGGAGGTAGGCGGCGAGCGCCGCGCGGGCCTGGGGCGCGTGGCTCGCGCGGTAATGGTGCTCCAGGAGAGCCGCGTCCACCCGCTCGGGCGCCGCGTAGACCTCGCGCCGGAGATGGTGCTCGAGGGCCGCGCGGGTGGTCAGCAGGTCGAGGGCGGGAGCGCCGACGAGCGGCAGTCCCAGGACGGTGGAGAGGAAGTCGCGGCCCGCGTCCCGAGCGGCATCGTCCCGCAATCCCAGGGGAGAGACCAGCGCCAGGGCGCGCACCCGGTTGGGGTGGTTCACGGCCGCCTGCGCGGCGTAGGCCGCCGAGAGCCCGGCCGCCACCACCACGGCCTTCTCGCTCACCACGCCGGCCAGGAAATCCTCGATCAGGTTCAGGTAGCGGTCCGGCTGCTGGAGCCCCGGCCCTCCCCGGGTGCGGCCCCAGCCCGGGAGGTCGGGGACGTAGACGCAGTGGCTGGCGGCCAGGATCTCCGCCGCGGCCCGCCACTGCCCGGAGCCGTAGCCCGGTCCGAAGGAGTGCAGCAGCAGGACGGGCGGTCCGCTGCCCAGCTCCTGGAACACCACCTCGCTCCAGCGGCCGGCATAGCGGTGGGTGCGGCCCCACTGGGGCGCCGGCGGCGGCTCCGCCCGGCGGCGGAGCAGGGCGGCCGCCAGCACGGGGACGCCCACGGCCGCGCCCGCCAGCAGCAGACGCTTGGCGACCCGGCGCCCGCGATGGCTCGGCAGCGACCTGCCCGTTCCTCTCGACATGGCCCCGGAGCTTATCATTGCGGACGCTCTCTCCCCTCACGCTATAATCCGCAGGGTAAGGAGCCCTCAATGCCCGCTCGCCCCATCGTCCGTCTCGGCCATCCCGCTCTGCGCACCCCCGCGCAGCCGCTCCCTCCACCCCGCATCGCGGACCCGGAGGTCCAGGGCCTGATCGACGACATGATCGAGACCATGCACGAGGCGCGCGGCGTGGGCCTCGCGGCGCCCCAGGTCGGAGAGGAGATCCAGCTCTTCATCTACCAGGCGGCGGGTCCGCCGGAGATCCCGCTGCACGTGGTCGTCAATCCCATGGTCACCCCCCAGATCCGCGAGGTGATCTACGACTGGGAGGGGTGCCTGTCGATCCCCGACCTGCGGGGCCTCGTGCCGCGCCATCCGAGCGTGCGGGTTCAGGGCCTGGACCGCGGCGGCCAGCCGCTGGACTACGTCGTCTCGGGATTCGAAGCCCGCATCGTCCAGCACGAGTACGACCACCTGAACGGCGTCGTGTTCCTCGACCGGATGCGCGACCTGCGCTCGCTCGCCTACTTCGACGAGTGGGAAGACTACCTGGTCGGCCGCGCCCACCAGGATCTGGACGAGACCGCGGTCGGCTGAGGTGGGGCGCGAGCTCGCCGTCCTCTGGGCCGGACGCCACCAGCGCTCCAACTGGGAAGAGATCTGCGATTCCTACCGCAAGCGCATCGCCCGCATGGCGGCGGTGCGCGACGTGCCCGTGCGCGCCCGGGCCGCGGCGGACGACCCGCAGCGCCTGAAGGTGGAAGGTCAGGCGCTGCTCGCGGCGCTGCCGCCGTCCGCCTGGAGCTTCGCCCTCGACAGCCGGGGCGACATGCTCACTTCCGAGCAGCTCGCCGAGCGGCTCGCCCGGCTCAAGAAGGAGTGGCCCCACCCCATCGCCTTCCTGATCGGATCCGACCTCGGCCTCGATCGTCCCGTGCTGGACGCCGCCCGGACGGTTCTCTCCCTCGGCCCCCTCACCCTCTCTCACGAGCTGGCACGTGTCGTGCTGTATGAGCAGCTCTACCGCGCGCTCTCGATTGAAGCCGGAATGAGCTATCATCGCGAGCCCCCGTGAAGCCTGCTGTATCATGGGGAACTTTTCAGAGCGCCTGTCAAAAGGAGAAGCAAGCGTGGCCAGAACAGAGAAGGCCCAGGCGGCCGAGGTGCCCCAGGATCAGTTTCAGGCCCTTCGCCAGAAACTGGAGATCCAGCGGACCGAGATCCTCGACATGTACAAGCAGGACCTCCGGGCCGGGCAGGAATCGGCGGACGATGGAACGGAAGACATCGTGGACCGCGCCAACAATGCCTACAACCGGGAGCTGATGTTCTCTTTGTCGGACGTTGAGAGGTCGACGCTGCTTCAGATCGAGAACGCTCTGCGGCGGATGGACGACGGCGGTTACGGCCGGTGCGCCAACTGCGGCCAGAACATCAACGTCCTTCGGCTCGAGGCGGTGCCATGGGCTCGCTTCTGCATCGACTGCCAGGAGCTCGCCGAGAAGGGGCTCCTCGAGGTCGAGGCTTCATAACCCGCAGGTCATCGGTTTTCGGAGGCGGGGAGCGCCGGTCAGGCCTCCTCGCCTTCGTGTTTCCTCGAGAATGGCCAACCCTGTAGAGATTTTCCTCGCCCGGCTGACCCAGAACGGCCAGCCTGCCCAGGTCTGCCTGGTCCACGGCGACCTCGTGCTCGCCGAGCCGGCTGCCCAGCGGATCGCGGAAGGCTTGGCGCGCGCCGCCGGCCTGCCTCCCGCGGCCGTCGAGGTGCACCGGCGCCCGGCCTCGCTCTCGCCGATCCTCCAGGACCTCCGCACCTACTCCCTGTTCGCGGCTGGCAAGGTGGTGCTGGCTACGGACTCCGCCCTCCTGGCGGACCGCAGCGCCGCCGGCGAGCTGATCGACGACGCGGCCGAGGCCGTGCCCTTGTCCGCGGGGTCCGCGGGGTCCGCGGACCGGTCCCTCTCGGCGCGCGAGCGGCAGGCGGCCTCGCGCCTGCTCCAGGCGCTTCACCTCTTCGACATCGATCCTCAGGCCGGCGAGCCCGAGCGCGTGCTGGGCGAGCTGCCGGCCTGGGTGCTCGAGGGCGGGAAGGCCCGCCGGGGGGGCGGCGGCCGCGCGCGCTCCAAGAAGCAGGTGGAGGAGCTGCGCGCCGGCCTCACCGGGCTGCTCGAGGCGGCCCGCCGGGAAGGGCTCCAGGGCACGGGGGACAGCGATCTGTCGGATCTTTCGGAGATCGTCCGCGGCGGCCTGCCTCCGGGGCACACGCTGGTGCTGGCCGAGAGCGCCGTGGCCGCCGACCATCCGATCATCCGTCTGCTGGAGGAGCGCGGCGCCGTGCTGGGCATGGGCCGGGTCGAGTCCGAGCGGGGGAGCTGGCAGGGGCTCGAGCTCCTGGCCCAGGAGCTCGAGCGGCAGACGGGCGCCGGCATCACTCCGGATGCCCTGGCGGAGCTGGCCCGCCGCACCTTGCGGCAGGAGAACGACAACCGGGGGCGCGGAACGGGCGGCGTCGACGCCGATTCCACGGCCCGCCTCGCCGGGGAGTACCGCAAGCTCGCCAATCTGGCCGACGGTCGCATCGACCGCAAGCTCGTGGAGCAGGCGGTGGAGGACCGCGGCGAGGAGGACGTCTGGCAGCTCCTCGACGCCATCGCGGCCGGCCGCGGCGGCGAGGCGCTCGACCGCCTCCGGCGGCTGCTGACCTCGGCCGACGACCCGCTGGCGGCACGGCTCACCTTTTTCTCCCTGCTCTCCTCCTTCTGCCGCCAGCTCGTGGCCGTGCGCGGCATGATGCGGGTGGCCCGCGTGCCCGCCAACGAAGGCAACTACGGCCGTTTCAAGAACAGCCATGCCCCGGCCCTCCAATCGGAGATCCCCACCGGCGGCAAGAACCCGCTAGCGGGCCTCCACCCCTTCCGGCTCCACCGCGCCTATCTCGCGGCTTGCCGCATGCCCGAGCCGCTGCTGGCGCGGCTCCCCGCCGATCTCCTCGACACCGAGCTGCAGCTCAAGGGCGAGAGCGGCGAGGCCGACGTGGCCCTGGCGCGGCTGGTGGCGCGGCTGAGCCAGGCTGGGCGGCGGGCTTAAAAAAGACTGCAAGGACTGCAGGGACTGCAGGGACAGCAAGGAGGCGGAAAGCCTTTTTGCAGTCCTTGTCGTCCTTGCAGTCTTTGTCGTCCTTGGTGATTCCAAGGCCGCCTTGTCCCCTTTTCACCCCCGCAGGGAACCATGTTTTGTAGAAGGGGTATGCTGTTTCGGCTCCATGGAAGAATCCAGCTTCGAGCTGCTCGCTCGCCTCCGGCCTGTCCTGGAAGAGATCTTCTCTGCCTATGGGATCTCCGAGGCGCAGGCGCGCCTGATCCTGGAGGAGACCTGCGGCATTCTGGTCAGCAAGCGCTGGGACCGGCAGAACCCGGGCCGCTGGCTTCTGAGGACGGTGATCGAAAGGTGCCGGGAGGAGGCGATGAAGATCGCGGACGAAGCTCAGGGATGAGACTCAACCCCGTCCGGATTTTATCCTCGCCCGTACATCATCCTCGCCCGGCCATCCCTCGCGGAAACCCGTGCTCCAGCCGCAGGCGCCGGAAGGTGTCGGAGAGAGCAGCCCTCTCGGCCCTCCGCGCGGATCCGGCGTCGATCTCCACGTCCCAGGCTCCCGCCTCCGCGGCTCCTTCGAGCAGGAGCCGGAGCGCCTCTTCGCCGCCGGCCGTGGGAACGAAACCAGCAGGGATGAGCACGCTGGCCGCGATCCCCTCGGCGGCCAGCTCGCTCACGGCGCGCAGCCGGGGCGCCGGATCGCCCGCTTCCGGCATCACCATCCGCACCGCCACCGAGTGCCGCCGGTCCAGATCCACCAGCAGGTCGAGCTCGCGCAGGATTCGCGGCGTGGCCGTGGTGATCGAGATCTCGAGCCCTTCCTCCCGCAGAAGGACGCGCAGCGGGCTTTCCTCCCGCCGTCCCGCCGCCGGCTCGTAGGGCGCGGCCGCGGTGCCGAGGGAGATCGGCTCCCGGCGCAGGGCCGCCTTGTGGAGCCTGCGCTCGAGCGCCGCTCCGGGATCGGGATGCAGGGCCGGGGAGAGGACGAAGAGGAGCGGGAGAGTGGCTTGGCGAATCATGTTACGCTCTTTTTACGCTAGTCGTCGAAACCTGTCAAGAGGTGAGGTTACAATCCCCCGCCATGCCCGAGCTTCCCGAAGTCGAAGTCCTGCGCCGCAGCCTGGAACCCCATCTGGTGGGCGACCGCATCGAGCGTGCCGAGGTGCGGAATCCGGCGATGCGCGAGCCGATCGACACGGCGCGGCTGCGCCGCGCCACCCAGGGGCGGCAGGTCATCGGCCTGCGGCGCCGGTCGAAGTACCTGCTGATCGATCTCGAAGGCGGCCCGAAGGGAGGCCATACCCTGGTGGTGCATCTGGGGATGAGCGGCCGGCTGACGCTGGCGCCGGGGGACGCTCCCCTGGAGCCTCACGAGCACGTCGCCTTCCACCTGCGCTCCGGCCGGCGGCTGCGGCTGCGCGACCCGCGGCGGTTCGGGCTGGTCTTCGCGGTCCCCACGGCGGAGCTCGAGGCGGACCCTCATTTCGCCCATCTCGGCGTCGAGCCCCTGGAGCCGGGGTTCTCCGGCGAGGTCCTGGTCCGCGCGGCGGCGGGGCGGCGGGGGCCGGTCAAGTCCTTCCTGATGGACGCCGGGGTGGTCGTGGGGGTTGGCAACATCTACGCCTCCGAGACCCTGCACCGGGCGGGGGTCCACCCGGCGCGGCCGGTGTCGCGGATCTCCCGGGTGCGCTGGCAGCGGGTGGCGGACTCGGCGATGGCGGTGCTCCGGCAGGCCATCGCGGAGGGCGGGACGACCCTCAACGACTTCGCGGACGGCGAGGGCAGGAGCGGCTACTTCCAGGTCTCGCTGTCGGTGTACGACCGCGCGGGCGAGCCCTGCCGGACGTGCGGGCGGCCCGTGCGGAGGATCGTCCAGGCCAACCGGAGCACGTTCTACTGCCCCGGCTGCCAGAGATGACCCCGGGCCGGATAGAATCCCACCCTCAATGCGTCCTCGGCTGAACGGAGCCTCTCTATGATCGTAGATACCGCGCCACTGCTCGACCCTCTCCTCTCGGCGTTGCGGATCAAACCCTGCGTCCTGGGAGTCGCGGGCGGCACCGGGTCGGGCAAGACCACGGTGGCCCGCACCATCGTGGAATCCGTGGGGGCGGAGCGCATCACCCTCATCGAGCAGGACAGCTACTACTGCGACGTCGACTGGCGCAACGAGGCCGAGCTGCTGCACCACAACTTCGATCATCCGTCGGCCATCGACAACGAGCTGCTGGTGGCGCACGTCGCCGCCCTCAAGGCCGGCCATGCCGTCGAGGTGCCGATCTACGACTTCGTGCGCCACCGCCGCACGGCGCGCACCAAGCGGGTGGAGCCCCAGCCGGTCATCCTCCTCGAAGGCATCCTGATCTTCGTCGAGCCCAACCTGCGCGATCTCCTGGATTTCAAGATCTACGTCGACACCGACGCCGACCTGCGGCTGATCCGCCGCCTCGGCCGCGACATGGCGGAGCGGGGGCGTACGGTCGAGGACGTGCTGCGGCAGTACCTGGAGACCGTCCGGCCCATGCACCTGGAGTTCGTCGAGCCCTCGAAGCGCTACGCCGACATCATCATCCCCGAGGGCGGGGAGAACCGGGTGGCCCTGGAGATGGTGGTGGCCCACGTGCAGCAGCTCCTCGGGGGGAGGTGAGCCGTGCCCTACCTGCTGCGGGTGACCGCCGGCTTCGAGGCGGCCCATCACCTGACCTCCTACAAGGGGGCGCCCGAGCCGAGCCACGGCCACTCATGGCGGGTCGAGGCGGCGCTGGCCGCCGCCGAGCTGGACGGCGAGGGCATGGCCTTCGATTTCGTCGAGGTGCGCACCGCCCTGCGGGAGCTGGCGGCCCGGCTCGACCACCGCGACATCAACGCCGTGCCGCCGTTCGACGGCGTGAGCCCGACGACCGAGCGGATCGCCGCCTGGTTCTTCGACGGCCTGGCGGCCCGGCTGCCGGCCGCGCCTCTCCTCGAGGTCACCGTCTGGGAAGGGCCGGACTGCTCCGCCACGTATCGGCCTTGACAGCGATCCTTCCGACCGCTAGCGTCCCGTTACCCATGAAAATGACAAAGGTTCTGCCGATCGCGCTTATTGCCATCTCACTGGCCGCCGGCTGCGGCGGCAAGCAGACTCCCGTGGCGGGAGTGGAGGTCGAGCCCCGCCTGGTGCGCCTGCCGTTCTCGCAGGTCCGGACGGCGCGCCTCACCTGGACCCCCACCGTGGCCCTGGAGGGCGATGCGCCGACCGTCTTCGTCCACCTGCTCGACGGCCAGCGCAAGGTGGTGCGCACCTTCGACCACCCCTTCCCGCAGCGGTGGCGCGAAGGCGTGCCGGTCTCCTACGACCTCAAGCTCTACCAGTCGGCCCTGGCGCCGGCGCTGCCGGCGGGCAAATACCAGGTGACCCTCGGCCTCTACAACAAGGAGGGCCGGCGCTGGGCCCTCGACGGCCTCGGCGAGCCGAAGGGGCGCAACGAGTACGATGCCGCGGAGATCGAGGTGCCGCCCCCGGCCCCCGGCACGCGGTTCGCCTTCTCGGCCGCCTGGCTGCCGGTCGAGCCCGGCAGCGACCGCCAGGTGCTGGCGCGGCGCTGGATGGCCAAGCGGTCGGCGATCCGGCTGGTCGACCAGAAGGAGCCGGGGACCCTGTGGATGGTCATCCAGATCCCGCCCACGAACGGCCCGGACGCCAAGCTGGTCCTCGACCCGGGCGCCAGCGCGCCCTCCGTGCTGGTGGTCGGCAACTGCGGCGGCACGGAGACGAACCTCTCCGGCCCGGGCATCCACGAGGTCGAGCTGTCGATGGAGGCGCCCCCCGCGAACGGCTTCTGCCGGGTCCTTCTGAGCTCGAACTTCCTGCTCGAGCCGACGGTTCCCACCGCGCGGAAGCGTTCCGTCTCCCTGGACAACATCGCCTGGATGCCGCGCCAGGGGTCATGAAGCGGTCGGATTCGCCGATCCTCCGGCCCGAGCAGGAGGCGTATCTGGAGCGCCTCCTGCCGCCCCGCGACCCGCTCCTGCGGGAGATGGAAGAGCAGGCGGCGAGGGAGGACGTGCCGGTCTCCGATCCGGAGGTGGGGCGCCTCCTCTCCATCCTGGCCCGTTCGGCCGGCGCCCGCCTGATCCTCGAGATCGGCACCGCCATCGGCTACGGCACCCTCTGCCTCGCCCGCGGCGCGCCCGAGGCCCGGGTGGTCTCGATCGACACCGACCCCGAGCGGCTGGCGATGGCCCGCCGGTACCTGGAGCGGGCCGGCGTCGCCGACCGGGTGGAGCTGATCGAGGGCCCGGCCCTCGACGTCCTCCACCGCCTCTCCGGGCCTTTCGACCTCGTCTACCTCGACGCCGTGAAGACGGACTACCGGCGCTACCTGGACCAGGTGATCCCCAAGCTGCGGGTCGGCGGGATGGTGGTCTGCGACAACCTCTTGTGGGGCGGCAGCGTGGCGGCGCCGCCCGACGAGGACGACGCCAACGCCGACGCCCTGCGGGCCTTCAACGGCTACCTGATGATGCACCCCCAGCTCCAGGCCGTCGTGCTCCCCCTGGGCGACGGCCTCGGGATCGCCACCAAGACGAAGCCGACGATCATGGAGATGGGCGGGCCCTACTGAAGCCCGGCCCGCACCGCCTCCAGCCGGCGCCGCAGCTCCTGGGCCGTGGTGGGCCGGAGGGCCGGCGAGCGGTGGAGGGCCGAACGGAAGAGCTCCCCGAAGACCGTCGGGTGCTCCGGGCAGACCTGGGAGAAGTCCGGCACCCGGCCCGACTGGATGCGCTCCACGACCTGCTGGTCGCTGCCCAGGAAGACCTTGCGGCCCAGCAGGCACTCGTAGAGCACCACCGCCAGGCTCCAGAGATCGAAGGTCGAATCCGCCTGTCTGCCCTTGAGGGCCTCGGGAGATAGGTAGGAGAGGGTGCCGACAAAGCGGCGGCGGGGAGGCCGGTCCGTTGCGTCGTCGTCGATCCACACCGCGACGGAGGGGATGTCCCCATCCTCCTCGCCCTCGTCTTCCAGCTCCGCGAGCTCGTCCTCGTCGCGGAGCTCGAACATGACGCGGGCGATGCCGAAATCCATCAGCTTGGGGACGCCGTCCCGGGTATAGCCGATGTTGCTCGGCTTGATGTCGCGATGGAGGATCTCCGCGGCATGGAGCTGGCTCAGGGCGCCGGCCATGGCGATGCCGATCTCCACGGTCTCGCGGGGATCCAGGGGACCGCGGACGATCCGCTGGGCGAGCGTGCCGCCCTCCAGCAGCTCCAGCACCAGCAGCGGCGTCCCCCGCCAGGTCTCCATGCCGTAGATCGGGGCCAGGTGGGGGTGGGAGACCGCCGCCGCCGTCCGCGCTTCGCGCCGCAGCCGCATGGCGTCTTCCGGCGAGACCTGCCGCAGGGTCTTGATGGCCACGTGCCGGCCGAGCGCCAGGTCGGCGCCGCTGTAGACGACGCCCATGCCGCCGGCGCCGATCCGCTGCTCGAACCGGAACTTGCCGGGCAGCACGTAGGGGACGCGCGAGGTCTCCAGGCGCTTGCTGCAGGTGCTGCAGAAGACGGTGTAGGAGGGGTGGAGGGCGCCGCACTTCGGGCACTCGCGGGCGTAGTCGGCGGCCGGGGACGGCGGCAGGATCGACGGCGTGGGATCGTCCTCCTCCCGCGGCTCGCGCGCCAACGGCGTCAAGGTCCGCTCGATTTCCAGCTCGAGCACCCAGGCGGCGCTGCTGGCGATGGCGTGGAGGAGCTGCCGGTCTTCGCGCAGGAAGGGCAGGCGGCTCTTCTTCTCGCCGAGCCCCAGCAGGCCCAGCAGCGAGCCGTCCCGCGCCAGGATCGGCACGATCAGCCGGAAGCCGCCGTCGACGAGCCAGTGGCGCTCCTTCTCCGGCAGCTTGAGCAGGGGGGAGTGGGGGTTCTCGAAGTCGACCTCCACGGGGGCGCTGGCATTGGAGACGGCGAGCGCGAGCTGCGAGGAGGCGTCCAGCTTGCGCGCCCGGCTCCGGGGATCGGTGAGCATCCCCGAGCGGGGGTCGAGGGCCAGCATGGCAATCCCCTCCAGGTGGAGGGCGAGGTCGATCTCCCGCGAGACCAGATTGGCCAGGCTGGGGATCTCCTGGATGGAGCGGATCCGCTCGACGAGCAGGGTGAGGATCTGCCGCGCGTCGTATTGCTCGCGGAAGAAGCGGCGGTCGATGGCGTCGAGCAGGAGCTTGCGGTACTGCCACGCCGCCCCTCCGATCAGGAGGACCGAGAGCAGGAGCCATACCCGTCTGCCGGCGACGAGGTCGTTCAGGGGCTCGGCGCTGTGAGCGTAGCCATAGATGATGAGCGAGGTCGCGGGCACCGCCACCAGGGTGAGCACGGTGTAGCGGGCCAGGGTGTACTGCAGGGCCCGCCGGGCGATCAGGTGGACGCTGAGCACGCGGTGGACGAGGACGGCGTAAGGCACCGTGAACGGCAGGGTCAGCCCCGGCAGCAGGACGGCGGTGGTGATGGCCACCTTGAGCGGCCGGTGGGCGAGGGTGTAATCCCGGTAGCCGAACGCGAACATCTCGAGCAGGACCTCGGCCAGCATCGGCGCCAGGGTGAGGGCGATCAGTTGCAGGAACAGGCGGGCCCGGCGCTGCTCCTCGCGCTCCATGAAGCGGGCTTTCCACAGCAGGAACGGGAAGGCCGCGCCGGTGAGGGCCAGCGCCACGCCGTAGTAGATCCCCTCCCCTCGCTGGGGCGCGAGCTTGGCGAGCACGGCCCAGCCGCCGCCCGCGGCATGCTCGGCCACGAACTCCAGCAGGTTGGAAAAGAAGAGCAGAAGGCCGGCCGCCGCGCTCACGCGGACCGCGAGTTGGAACCGCCGCCGGGTGGGCAGGGACACGGGAGGGTGGGGAAACTCGCGCACGAACACCCACAGGAAGCAGGCCATGAACGCGTCCAGCTCCAGGGCGTTGGCCAGGGAGAAGACGCTGATTCCCGGCTCTGCCGCGGTGAGGAGCCTCAGCGGCTTGTTGGCGAAGGCCGTGGCGATGACCAGGAAGAAGCCGCCGAGCGCCACGGCCCGCCGGTCCTCCCGGCCGCCGAGGAGCAGCGGCGCCGCCGTCGCGCCGAACGCCACGGCGAACAGGCCGTAGAAGATGTAGGGATAGTAGGGGTCCCGGCTGTCGGGGCTGCCGTACGTCAGCCCGAATGCGATGAGCCCCAGCGCCAGCTTGAAGGCAGCCAGCGCCGGGACGAAACGTGATAGCGAAAGTCTCAGCACGCGACGACCGCGCGGCCGGTCAACTGGGAAGGGGCGGCTTCGGCGGGCACAGGTCGGTGTCGGAAGTGAGCTGCACCGCGGCCGCCGAGTCGTAGACCTCCATGGTGGAGATCGCCGTCGCGCCGGAGGTCGTGGCCTTCAGGGCGGCAAGGGTGCCGATGGCGCGGATCCGGTCGAGCACCTGGACCGCGTCGGTTGCCCATCTGACGCTGATGACCTGGGGAGTAATGGCATCGAAGTACCAGCGGCGCAGCTCCATCGCCGCATCCTGCGACACCCGGATCGGTCCGGCTCCCTGCCCGAACGCGATCCAGATCTGGGCCATGATTCCCTCTTGAGTGTAGGCCATGGTGTTTCTCTCCTGTGGGCCAAAGAACGCCCGGTAAATGGACCGCCGTCACACCGAGGACGGGGCACCGACCGATCACATGAAACAACCACAGAGTAACAATGTTGCAATAGAGATTATTGTAGTGCTGTACCTAAAGCCCGTCAAGCTTCCGATAAGCAACAAACCTGATCGATTCGCATGAATCCGTCACAGGCGCACCGCCATGAGCCGCTCCTTGAGCTCGCGGGCGCTCGCCGGCCGGCGCGTGATCGTCTTGTGGAGGGCCGAGCGGAAGAGCTCTCCGAGCCGTTCCTCGTGCTCGGGGCAGGTCTGGGCGAAGTCGGGGACGCGGCCGTGGCGGATACGGTTCATGAGCTGCTGCATGTCGCCGCCGGTGAAGATCTTGCGGCCGATCAGGCACTCGTAGAGGACGATCGCCAGGCTCCAGAGATCGAAGGAGGTATCGGCCGGCTCGCCGTTCAAGGCCTCGGGCGACAGGTAGGAAAGGGTTCCCACGAGCTGTTTCGAGACGGTCAGGGAGGTGGCCGTGCGATTCCAGACCGAGGTCGGCGGCAGCAGGACGGAGTCGTCGTCCAGGTCGGTGGGCGAGGGCACCTCGACGTCGCGGCGCAGGTCGAACATGACGCGGGCGATGCCGAAGTCCATCAGCTTGGGGAGGCCGTCCCGGGCGTAGCCGATGTTGCTCGGCTTGATGTCGCGGTGGAGGATGTCCGAGGCGTGGAGGTGCTCCAGGGCGTCGGCCATGGCGATCCCCAGGGCCACCGTTTCGGCGGCTTCGAGCCGCCCTTTCTCGATCCGCTGGGCGAGCGTGCCGCCCTCGAGCAGCTCCATCACGAGCATCGGCGTGCCCTGCCAGGTCTCCATGCCGTAGATCGGGGCCAGGTGGCGGTGCGAGACGGTCGCCGCCGTGCGGGCCTCGCGCCGCAGCCGCATGGCGTCCTCGGGCGAGACGCGCCGCAGGGTCTTGACCGCCACCGGCCGCACCAGCCCCAGGTCGGTGCCGCGGTAGACGACGCCCATGCCGCCCGTGCCGATCCGCCGCTCGAAGCGGAACTTGCCGGGCAGCAGGTAGGGCACGTGGGACGGCTCGAGGCGCCGGCTGCACGAGTTGCAGAACACGGTATAGGAAGGGAACAGCCGGCCGCAGTTGGGGCACTCGCGGGCGAGGTCCGCCGCCGCCGACGACGGATCGGCGAACGACGGCGAGGGCTCGCCTTTCGTCGCCTCCTGCCAGCTCTTCTGCGAGGACCCCATGGTGCGCCCGAGCTCCAGCTCCAGCACCCAGGCGGCGCTGCTGGCGATGGCCCGCAGGAGCTGCCGGTCCTCGCGGAAGAACGGCAGGCCGCTCTTCTTCTCGCCCAGACCGATCAGGCCGAGCAGCGAGCCGTCCCGCGCCAGGATCGGCGCCAGCAGACGGAAGCCGCTGTCCACCAGCCAGTACCGCTCGCTCTCCGGCAGGCGGGCGAGGGGCGAGCGGGCGTCCTCGACCTCGATCGGCAGCGGCTCGCTGGCGCTCGCGATCAGGGCCGCCAGCGACGAGGAGGCGTCGAGCCGCCGGCCGCGGGCTCTCGGGTCCGCCAGCAGACCCGAGCGCGGATCGAAGGCCATCAGCGACACGTTCTCCGGGTGGAGGGCGAGGTCGACCTCGCGGCAGAGCAGGTTCGCGAGGTCCGCCACGCCGTGCGTGGCGCGGATGCGCTCGACCAGCAGCGTCAGCGTCTGGCGGGCGTCGTACTGCTCGCGGAAGAAGTGGCGGTCGATCGAGTCGAGGAGCGACCTGCGGTAGCGCAGCGCCGCCATGCCGACCAGGGCGGACGAGGCGAGCAGCGTCAGGTGGGGGCCCGAGAAGATCGTCTGCAGGGACCGCGTGCGGTTCTGGTAGAGGTAGGCCAGGAGCGCCGCCGCCGGCACCACGGCGAGGCCGATCGCCGAGTAGCGGGCGAGGGCGTACTGCAAGGCCTTGCGGGCGATGAGCTTGACGTTCAACGCGTGGTGGACGACCACGGCGTAGCCGGCGGTGAAGGGCACGGAGCAGAACAGGAGGAACAGGACGAGATAAACAGGATACGGCAGGTCCACCGATCTCCCGAACAACTGCGCCGCCGCGTCGGCCAGGATGAACAGCAGCAGCGGCGCCATGCCCGCGAGGCCGGCCACGAACAGGCGCGCCCGGCGGGCTTCGATCTGGGGGATCGACGGGATGCGCGCCAGGAGGAAGGCCAGGGCGAGGACCGACAGGGTCAGCACGACGCTGTAGTAGCCGTAGCTCGGCTTCTCGGGCGCCAGGTCGCTCAACGAGATGCCCGGCCGGTTCCAGCGCTGGGCCAGATTGAGGACCAGCCGGCCGCCTTCCACGATGAACAGGGCGGCGCCGGCCGCCAGCGAGACCCGCGTTCCCGCGGTGAGGATGCGCCGCGTCCGGAACGCCAGCGGCGGCGTGGGGAACTCGCCCACGAACCGCCAGAAGAAATAGGGCAGGAAAGCGTCGAGGTGCAGGCTGCTCAGCAGCAGGGCGGGCAGGCCGAGGCCATATCGGTCCAGTGCGACCAGCCGCAGGAGGGGCCGGTTGGAGAACGGGGTCGCCAGCAGGAGGAAGACGAGGCCGAGGAGGGCCGCGCGCCGGTCCGCCGTTCCGCCGGTGCGCAGGAGGACGCCGCCGAGCGCATAGGCGCACAGCGGCAGGATCAGCAGCAGGCGGGGGAGGATGGTGTCCTCGGCGAGGCTGGTGGGGAACGGAGCCCCCCAGACCACGCCGAGCAACGCGACGCACAGCTTGCAGGCGACGAGGGCCAGGAGCAGACGTTCCCAGATCTCGCTTTTCAAGAAATCGCTGACCTCGAGGCGCGGCGGCGGAGCCTAGCCCGTCGGATCATCCGGACAGTGGGGGCAGAGAGACTTCGATTCCACGCTGCGGCAAGCTTCGATGCAGTCGTCTCCGCCGAACTGGTACTTGCCCTGCTTGTTCTCGGCGAGAGCCCGGCCGATCTCCTCGAACTTCCCCTGAATGTCCTTGCCGTCGGCCGTATCCCAGATGTCCTGAGGGGAAGTGGAGTTGCCTTTCTTTATCTCGATGATCCATCCGTAGTAGCGCGTGCGGAGGGCGGCTTCGGCGTCGGACGTCAACGAGCCGCCCGCACCCGTCCGCACCAGCTCAACGATTCGCAGCATGATCTCGTCTTGACTTGGCATTCATGCCCTCCCATCCTGAGATCGCAGTTCAACTGACAATATTTTCGGTTGCCTACGAATTTTAGATCAGGAAGGCGGAACGGGTCAACAAACAGGAAGGCGGAAGGCGTCACGAGACGGGCCTTCCGCCTATCCTTTTGTTCTAGTACTTGACGCCGCAACCGTACGGCTTGGTCGCGGCCGGGTCGGGGCTCTTGCCGGCCTTTTCGGCCGTGAGGCCGCCGCCGACGTAGTTCACGCGCTCCGCCCTGGCCTTGCGGCCGTAGGAGTCGTCGTCGATCGCGCCGTTGTAGGCGATCTTGCCGTTCTTGGCGACGATGAACATGTGCGGCGTGGTCTTGGCTTCGTAGGCGTGGCCGACGGTGCCCGTCTCGTCGTACAGAACGGGGTAGTTGACGCCGTTCTTCTGGTTCCAGGCCAGGTGCTCGGCCGGCTTCAGGAAGTCAGCGTGTCCGGTGCTGGTGCTGTTGATCCCGAGCCAGACGACGTCGCCATACTGCTTGTGGAGCTCCGACATCGTCTTCTCCTTGGCGTGGCGGTCCGAATACGGGCAGTTGGGGTTCACCCACTCGAGCACCACCGTCTTGCCCTTGAAGTCGGCGAGCGAGTAGGTCTTGCCGTCCACTCCCTTGAGCTTGAAGGCAGGGGCGGTCTCGCCCACCGCGCCGGCGGCGAGGGCGGGCAGGGCGGCCAGCGAAAGGGCCGCCAGTCCGAGGAGCGTGGTGCGGATCATCTTGCCGTGCATGTCAACCTCCTGATGCTTGGTTGGATCAACCGTTGGGAGTGGGCTCCAGCGCGTCCGGCGGGAGCCCGGGGTCTGAGGAGAGGACTGATGGAATGAAGAGGGCGGGGCGTTCCGCCATGCGGTTCAGGTCCGCCATCCAGAGGGCCGCGGCGCCGCAGGCGGCGAGCCCGAGGACCAGAGCGAGCCTGAGCGTCCTGCCGACGCCCTCCCGCGCCCGCAGCCAGGCGAAGAGCGAGAGTCCCAGCAGCGCCAGCTCGATGCCGGCGAGCCCCTCCGGGCGGACCTGGCCGGAGAGGGCGTAGAGCATCCAGAACGTGCTCGCGGCGGCCAGGAAGCCCACCCCTTCCCGCAGGCGCGGCAGCCAGGGGCCGGGGGTGGGGATCAGGCGGGCCGCCGCCGGCACCAGGGTGAGCACGAGGTAGGGCAGCGCGAGGCCGAAGCCGATGACGGAGTAGATGGCGCAGACCGTCGCCGGTCCCCGCCCGAAAGCGTAGCCGAGCGGCTCCTGAACCATCGGCACGGGCCAGGCGAGGGCCAGCGGCACCGTGAAAGCCCCGGCGAGCAGGTGCCGGCCCGTACCCGTGCCGGCCGCGCCGGCCGGAGCGAGCGGGACTTCCACCAGCCCCCAGAGATTGAGCGCGAGGAGCGCCGATGCGACCGCCAGAAGGGCCGCCAGGGCCGGCTCCTGGAGCTGCGCCCCCCAGCCAGCCGGCACCCCCGCCCGGTGGGCGGCGATGGCCAGCCCGGCGATCCCCCAGCAGGCGCCGATCACACCTGTCGCCGCCGCCGCGGCCCCCTCGCGCACTCCCCCCGCAGCCTCCCCGGCAGCTCCTCCCCGCAGCGCCAGCGATTCGCCGGCGAGCAGGGCCAGCACGGTGGGCGTCAGGTTCAACAGGACGCCGCCGAGGAAAGCCCAGAGCAGCAGCTTGGCGAGCTGCCGCGGTCCGCCCCGGGCGGCCTGCCTGCGGGCGGGAGCCGGGCCGGCGTCCGCGGCCGCCACCTGGACGTCGTACCGCACGGCGAGGTCGAAGCTGTCGCCGCCCTTCGAGAGGTTGGTCGCCGTCCAGCCGATCTCCAGTTTCTCGGGCAGCGGCTTGCTCACGTCGCGCGGCTTCACCGGCACATGGAAGACGACGCCGCCGGGGAACGTCCCCACCCGCGGCTTGCCGGCGTTCAGAGCCTCGCTGGTCTCCAGGAAGAGGTCCGTCTTGCCGGGCTGCTGCTCGACGCCGACCAGCCGCACCTCGAAGTCCGGCCCCCCCCGCCGCCCCATGTCCAGCACCGTGCTGACCTTGACGTCCGGCACTTCCGCCAGCGTCCGCGGCAGGCGGGCCAGCCAGGTGTCGAGGAGCGGTCCGGTCTCGGGATCGGCCAGGGTCGGAAAACCCACCCGCTGGTCCACCGTCAGCGTGTAGCGGTAGGGAATGCAGTCGACCTCGCAGATCAGGTAGTCGAGGTCGGCGGTGATCCGGAAGGACTCGCCGGCCTCCTTCCTGTCCTCGGGAAGCGGGGGCAGGATCGAGCCCGGCCGGATCACGGCCAGCACGGGATAGACCACCTCGTCCTCGTAGCCCAGGGCCACCAGGCCGCCGGGCAGCTCGAAGCGGCTGGGCTGGGGCCAGAGCAGATCCGGCTTGCCGAGGATCCGTTCCGGCTTGAACGTGACGGAGGGAGGGAAACCGGCGTCGCCGCTGTTCTTCCAGTAGACGTGCCAGCCGGGCGCGAGGCGGAACTGCAGACCCAGCATCAGGTCGCCGCTCCGCGGGGCCACCACCCACGAGGTGATCAGCCGCACGCTCGACTGCGGGTTCTTCTGCCACTCGCTGACGGCTCCCCGCGCGGGCAGGGCGGTCCCCAGGACGGCCAGGGTCCCGAGGACGGCGGCGAGGAGGATCTTGGGCAAGCTCGGCGATCTCATATTGAACATGGACCCTGCGCAAAACCTAACCCAGCAGTTCCCGGGCAGAATTTCCCGGCTGGATGGTTTTACAGGGAATTTACCGGGCTAAGATTCAGTCCGGTCTTCCCATGCGCGTCCACTTTACCAACCTCGGCTGCAAATTGAACCAGGCGGAGATCGAGCGCCTGGCGCGGGACTTCGCCGCCGCCGGCCACCAGGTCGTAGGGTCGCTTGCGCAGGCGGACCTCCACGTCGTCAACTCCTGCACCGTGACCCACGTGGCGGCCCGGGCCTCGCGCAAGGCGGCGGGCCGGGCGCGGCGGGAGGAGCAGGGGCGGCGGCTGCGCACCGTCCTGACCGGCTGCCACGCCTCCGAGCGGCCGGAAGAAGCGGCGCGGATCGCCGGCGTCGACCTCGTCGTGCCCAACGCCGGGAAGGACCGCCTCCTCGCCCGCGTCCACGAGGCCTTTCCCGACTTGGTCCCCGAGGCTGATCCCACGGCGCCGGCGCCCTGCGCCTCCCTGCCGTTCGGCAACACCCGAGCCCTGGTCAAGGTGGAGGACGGCTGCAACATGCGCTGCGCCTTCTGCATCATCCCCTTCACCCGCGGAGCGCAGCGCAGCCGGCCGCTGCCCGAGGTGGTGGCGGAGGTCCGCGGCCTCGTCAGCCGGGGATACCGGGAAGCCGTGGTCACGGGCGTCCAGATCTCCGCCTGGCGTTGGGAGGGCCTCCGCCTGGCCGACCTCGTGCGGGCCCTGCTCGCGGAGACTTGCGTCCCCCGCCTGCGCCTGACCTCGATCGCCCCCTGGGACCTCGACGCCAGACTCCTCGATCTCTGGATGGACCGCCGGCTCTGCCGCCACCTCCATCTCTCGCTCCAGAGCGGCTCGACCGCCACCCTGCATCGGATGCGGCGGCCTTACACGGCGGAGTCCTATCTGGGGCTCCTCGACCAGGTCCGCGCCGCCGTCCCGGGCGTCGCCGTCACCACCGACGTCATCGTGGGCTTCCCGGGCGAGACCGGCGCGGAATTCGCGGCGAGCCTCGCCACCGTCGAGTCGGCCGGCTTCGCCAAGGTCCACGTCTTTCCCTACTCTCCGCGCCCCGGCACCGAGGCCGAGGGCCTGCCCGGCCAGGTCGGCCCGCAGGAGAAGAAGGAGAGGATGGCGAGGATGCTGGACGCCGCCGCCCGCGCCGAGCGCGACTTCCAGAGCGCCCACCTGGGCACCCGCCAGACCGTCCTCTGGGAGAGGCCGAAGGACGGCATGGGCCATGGAATGACCGACACCTATCTGCGCGTGGTGAGCGAAGCCGGAGCGGCGCTCTGGAACCGGTTCAGCGAGGTGGAGATGGTCGAGATCGGGGAGGATGGGATGGTGGGGCGGATCGTGGGGTGAGCGGAGGGATCAACGACGCTTCCAGAGGTTCGGATGGCGAGCCTGGTGGACCACTCCCAGAACGAAGAGATGGTCTCGCCGCTGCACGTAGAAGACGCCAAATGGGAAGTGCCGGAGATTGGCCCGTCGGATTTTCTCGTGAACGACTGGAAAGCCTTCCGGATGGGTACGTATGTTGATGAGCGCCTGGTCCAATTCGTCGCGAAACGAGAGATCCAATCCCTGGGTTCGCCGGGCATACCACTCCTGCGCGCTCTGGACGTCCCGTTCTGCCGCCGAGCTGAGTCGAGCTCGGATCACCGGGACCGCGGCCAGATCTCAGCCTTGACGTCTTCCCAGTCCCGGCCCTCTTCGGTTCCGATGCTGGCGAGACGCTCATCCAACAGGTCCCTCTGCCATGAAGGGAGCGGACTGGCATCCGGGTTGTCCAGACTGGCCCAGATCGCCTCCGCGACCTCCAGACGCTCCTCTTCCTGCAATTCCAAAACCTGCCGCTTGATCTCTGCCATCGTCATACTGTCGAGTATAGCCCTACTGAGAGCACCGCCGCGCCCAGCCCCGTGCGCTCCGTAGAAGGAGGTATGGGCTCCCTCGGCTGCTTCGTCCTGCCCGGTCGTGCTCGACATCACACTGGTCCTGGTAGTCTTCGGAGGGGGATACCCTGCTCACGCCAAGGAGTGGGCCCAATGGTAGACTTCCCCTCGGAGACCCGACCATGCCAATGCCAGCCACTCAGCATCGCTATGTCGAAATGGACGCCGAGATCCTAAGCGGCGAGCCGATCATCGCCGGGACGCGTACCCCCGTGCGGGCCATCGTCGAGATGTGGCGGCAGGGACTCCCGCCGGAATCGATTCCCAATCGTCTCCCGCACCTGACCTTGGCCCAGGTGTTTGACGCCCTGAGCTACTACAGCGACCACCAGGGCGAGATCAACGCTCACATCGAACGGAACCGGATTCCTGAAGACCTGATCGATCCTCTCGTCAGGAATCTGTGAGCTCGCTCTTCATCGAGCTCTATCTGGATGAGGACGTCGACGTCCTTGTGGCGGACCTACTCCGCGCCCGAGGGTTCGTCGCGGTCACCACTCTGGAGGCTGGACGGCTTCGCGCCACGGACGCCGATCAACTGGCTTTCGCGGCTGACCAGCGTAACGCCTTCCTGACCCACAACAGGGCGGATTTCGAAGCTCTCGCCCGCGGGTACTTCGCGGAGGGCCGGTCCCATAACGGCATCATCATCGCCGTTCGCCGTCCTCCGCACGAGATCGTCCGGAGGCTCTTGGCCATTCTCAACCAGGTCACGGCGGACGAGATGAGAGACCAGACCCGGTACATCTGAGACGCCAGTCCTGGATGCTTCGGAGGGCGGCATGCCCGTCGACAACCACCTCTACGACACCCTGGCGGACTCCTGGTGGGACGAGTCCGGCCTGCTGCATATCCTGCGGGGGCTCAATCCCGCGCGGTTCGGCTACATGCGGCGGGTGCTCGTCGACGATCTCGGCATCGATCCGCAGGGCAAGAAGACGCTCGACGTGGGCTGCGGCGGTGGCCTCCTCGCCGAGGAGTTCGCGCGGATGGGCTGCGAAGTCATGGGGATCGACCCCTCCGGGGAATCCATCGAGGCCGCCCGGACCCACGCGCGGACGGCGGGCCTTCCCATCGAGTATCGCCAGGGGACCGGAGAGAGCCTGCCGTTCCCGGATGGCGCGTTCGAGATCGTCTACTGCTGCGACGTCCTCGAGCACGTCGAAGATCTTGAGAAGGTGACCGGGGAGGTCTCCCGCGTCCTCGCGCCGGGCGGCATCTTCCTCTTCGACACCATCAACCGGACCCTCAAGAGCTGGCTGGTGATGATCAAGCTCTTCCAGGAATGGGAGTCGACGAGCCTCATGCCCCCGGACCTCCACGACTGGAAGATGTTCATCAAGCCGGCGGAGCTGGTCTCGACGATGGCCGGGCACGGTCTCGAGTGCCGGAACCTGACCGGCCTCGAGCCGTCCGGGAATCCGATCCAAGTCCTCCGCGTGCTCCGCGCCAGGAAAAGGGGCGAGATCAGCTATCTCGAAGCCGCCCGGCGGCTGGACCTCCGCGAGAGCCGGGGCACGGGCGTGCTCTACGCGGGGCACGCCATCAAAGCGGCCTGAGGATAGGCCTCAGTCCGGCCCTGCAACCTTCTGGTATCTGGTCGGCAGCCGGCCGTGGCTCAGATATTCGAGCGTGATCCGTCCGTCGGCCACGAGTTGATCGAGGGCACGGAGGAGGGTGGTCCGGTGCGGCTCGAACCCCAGAGCCTCCATCAGCTCGTACCGGTCAAAGACCTCGGGGAGTTGCGGCAGGACGTCACGGACCCTCTGCTTGAGACCACCCTTCACGGCCATCCGAGAGATTTCTGGCCGAGTGGCCTCCGGAGGTTCGGCAGGCTCTGGCGTCCTGTCATCGCTTGGCGCCTCACCCGCCACCTCCATCTTTTCATCTTCATCCTTCTCCAGCAGACCATCGAGGGCCCGGACCTTGGCCTGATAGCTGGCCCGGATCAGCTCGAGGTCGTCGTGAAGCTGCTGCTCGAGGGCGCTTCGGCGCTGGTCGTATTCCGTCTGCCGCACCTGATGGTCCTCCCTTTGGGAACGCCGGCGGCAGCCTAGCCCGGGGCAGGCCATGAGACAAGCGGCAGTGGCCATCACCGGCCCAGGGGCGGACGGTTGGACCTGGCTCGTGCGAGACAGACGCCGGGGAGCGGACGGTTGAGGCCGGCCTCCAGCCTGACCACGGAAGGGCGTGGACGGTTGGACCTGGGAGGCCAACCAACCGCTCGGCGCAGTGGTCGGTTGGCCCCATGGGACAGGCATCCCGCCCTTCAGGTCGAAAGAGCTGACCTCCGGGGCAGGTCCGCGCCAGACCAGGGCCAACCGTCCACTGCCCCACAGCGAGCGGGTACGAACCGGAGCCAACCGTCCGTCCCGGCCTGGTGGCCGGCGACGGACCGGGGCCAACCGGGCACGAGCCGGGGGTATGCTGGTGCCAGGAGCAATTCATGAAACCAAACCGTTTCCCGGACGACGTCGTAGCCGCTATCCGCGACGGCAAGATTCTGGGGCTGCGGGCCGGCACGCAGCCGCACCGTTTCATCGGCATCTGGGCCGTGGTGGTGGAGGGTCGCGTGTTCGTGCGGTCCTGGAGCCTGAAGCCGCGGAGCTGGTACCGGACGTTCCTCGAGGAGCCGCGCGGCACCATCCAGATCGGAGATCGGCAGATCGACGTCCGGGCGGTTCGCACGCGGAGCGAGCGCCTGAAGGAGGCGATCGACCGCGTTTACCTGGAGAAGTACAAGACGCCAGGGTCCATCCAGTACGCCAAGGACCTCGGAGGCGAGAAATCCAGGGCTACGACCACGGAGCTGGTGCCCTTATGAAAGCTTGCGGCGCTTCCCGTAGCGTCCAATATCGTCATGATGGACGATATCCACGAAAAAGATGGTTCCTTTTTCGAGACGAAAGACGATCCTGTCGCCGCTGTTGATCCGGGCTTCCAGGTAATGCTTTTCGGGGTGGATTGGCTTGACCCTGAGACCTGAGGATTGGGTCTGCTTGATCAGCGCTATAGCGGCCTCGTCGCAGGCTGCCTGCCGCTCGGAGCTGAGCTTGGCATAACTCTCCTGCCAGGACTCCGACCAAGTGGCGGAGAGGAAAGTCTGTTTGCGAGCCATTCGAAGCTCAGTGCTGCGACCCTGGCGTCTTCTTCAGGCTATCGAGGAGGGCCTGTGCCTCCTCTGGGGTGCTGGTTTTCGCGGCGCGGCCTTTGGCGAAGTCTTCCTCCGCGCGAGCGATCCGGGCTCGCATGTCCGGATGGTGGAACCAGAGCTGATCGGTGGGCACCAGGGTTGCCGGAACGAGCTCGTAGGTCCCTCTGTCCGTTCGTTCCAAGAGGACGAAGTCACCAGCTCCCACGCCCAGAGCCTCGCGGACCTCCTCCGGCAGCGTAGTGCGTCCCTTCTTATCGAGGGTCAGGAAGGTCGGGGCACTTGCCATGAGAGGGAAAGTACCACTTTCCCTCAGACTCGGCAATCTTGTTTGGTTACGAGTTCGCCTGTTGGATCCGCTCCAGAATCTGATACAGCCCGAACTTCGGCATCCTCATATACCCGTACCACGCCGCCGCGGCGAGGGTGCCTTCGTTGAGCCATTCGCGCAGCCAGTACTCGGCGTAGGGGAGGTCGCGCTGCTTCAGGCCGGGGCCGTTCTCGATCGCCCAGCGGCGGTTGTAGCGCTCGTGGACTCCCACGGGGTCGGAGAGGACGAGGGGGAGCCCCAGGGCGGAGAAGAAGGTCATCTCGCTCGGCTTGGTCCAGAGGACGTCGGTCTCGGCCAGGAGGGCGTTGAAGCGGGGGAAGTACTCCGCGAGCCCGGCGGCCTGGAAGACGTCTAGGCCGTTGCCCAGGCGGTATTCGAGGCCGGCCTCCCGGACCCACTGATGGAACCTGGCGGCGATCTCCGCCCTGACACCGGCTACCAGGCAGAGGCGCAGGCGGTCCTCCTCGATCAGTGGGCGGAGGCCTTCGAGGAGCGGCCGGGCGAGGTCGGCCTGGGCTCCGGCCCCTCCCACGGAGAAGGTGACGAGCGGCGGCCTGCCTTCCTGGTCTTCGGGGAGATCGCCGAGGAAATGGTGGATCTCGCCCCGTGCCTGGCCGCGGAAGACGCCCTTGCGGTCGAGGCGCACGAGACGGCCGGCCAGGTTCCGTCGGAGGATCGGCAGATCCGGCCCGCCCAGCAGCTCCTGAGGCAGCGGGAAGCCCGTGAACTCGATGTTCTCGCGCGGGATGCCGTAGGCCCGCAGGCGGTGGACGGCCCGGTAGCTCGGGGTCAGGTAGACGATCTTCGACCGGCCGGGATGCAGGGGCACCCAGGCGCGGTTGATGTCCACGTCCGTCACCACGCAGTAGACCCGCTCGCAGCCGTGGAAGTCAGCGCTCAGGGCCGGCACGAAGAAGGTGGCGAGCATGGGGGCGCCCGTCGATTTCAAGCGCTCCACCAGCCCCAGTCCCAGCCCCTTCCCGATCAGCCGGTGGAGCGAGCGCACCTGGAAGTTGGGCGCGGAGAGGTCGCGCTGCGGATGGAGATGGGGGATGTCCGTCAGCGACTCCAGCAGCGACCGCAGGGGCGCACCCGCGATCGGGATCTGCGAGGCTCGTGAGGTGATCTCGTAGAACCGCCGGGAGGCCCGCCAGAGACGCAGCTCCTCGGGGCCGACGAGCGGCGGCTGGTCCACCTGCAGGATCTCCGTGCCGAGGGCCGAAGCCAGGGCATGGGCGGCCCGCATGTGGCCGTAGCCCATTTCCACGGAGGCTACGACGGGGTTGGGGTTGGGTTTCAAGAGATAGAAGCCAGAAAGGACTGCAGGGACATCAAGGACTGCAAGGACGCCAAGAAGGACCTCAGGCGATCAAGATTTCCTGGCCCTTGCTTTCCTTGTCGTCTTTGCAGTCCTTGATGTCCTTGCAGTCCTTGGTTTGCTCTTCAGAGCACTGACGCCAGCGAAGCGTAGCCCACGAACTCGAGCAGCGGATACTGCACCACCAGCAGCTTCGCGGCCGTGCCGGCGAGGGTGCCCACCAGCATGCCGGCGGCCACGTCGAGGGGGTAGTGGGCCCCCAGGTAGACCCGGGAGACGGCGATGCCGGCCGCCAGGGAGAGGACGAGCACGCCGAGCGGCTGGCCGCCGAAGGCGGCCGCGACGGCGAAGGCCACGGCGGTGTGGCCCGAGGGGAACGAGAAGGCGTCCGGGTTCTCGGCCAGGGCGGCGAAGCCGCCGATCCCGCAGTCCGGCCGCCGCCGGCAGCAGGCGCGCTTCAGGAGCTGCGAGCCGGCGAGGGCGAACCCGGCGGCGGTGCCGAGCAGGGCGCAGTGGCGCGGCCCCTCCGGACCGGAGAAGCCGAGGGCCAGCCCCAGCACCAGCCAGCTTCCCGGATCGCCGAGATGGGTCAGCGAGCGCATCAGGCGCGTCATGAAGCGCGATTCCCACCGCCGCACGGCGAGCAGGAGGCGCTGGTCGATCGAGACCACCCGCTTCCAGAGGGCCTGCTCGGCGCGCAACGGAATCACGCCGCCTCCTGGCGCAGCTCGCTCGCGGGTTGCGGAACGCCGGCGGGGGAGAGGACGCTGCCGGCGCCGACCCGGAGCCGGTTGCCGCGCCAGCAGATCGTCCGCCGGAAGAGCCCCAGGATCCAGATGACGGCGATCGCGAGGTCCTTCAGGGGTATCAGGATCACGGAGCGCAGGGGCAGGGCCTCGCCGCGTAGCGCCCGGGCGAGCAGCGCGTCGGCGACGACTTTCGCCGCGATCCCGGCGAGCGCCATGCCCACCATACCCCCGGACACCGCGCCCTCATCGGCCAGGGCCAGCGCCAGCAGGAACGGCACGGGGTTGAGCAGGGGCTCGCCGAAGTACGCCGGAGACAGCCGGCGCCGCATCTGCGACCAGCGCAAGTGGCGCTCGGCGAACTGGCCGACCGTCCGCCGCTCGTGGCGGGCGGGCAGGGCATGGCCCGACAGCGCCACGCGGAAGCCGGCGCGGGCGAAGGCGGCGCCCAGCACGTAGTCCTCGGCGAGCACGTCCTTCACCGGCTCCCAGCCGCCCAGCGCCTCGAGGTCGCGGCGGCGGAAGAGCATGGACTTGCCGACCACGCAGGGATGCCCGGCGAGGTGGGCGGAGCAGACCGAGGCGGCGACGAACGAGTTGAAGTGCAGGTTGTCGAGCCGCGCCCCGAGGCTCGCCTCGCCCGTGCCGGCGAGCACGCTGGAGACCAGGCCCACACGGCCGTCCGCCAGCTCGGCGGCCATGGCGCGCAGGTAGCCGGGCCGGGCGCGGACGTTGGAATCGGAGATCAGCAGGTGCTCGTGGCGGGCGTGCGGGGCCATCGAGGCGAGGTTCGTCACCTTGGGGTTCCAGCCGAGCGGCGCGGCGCCGCGGACGATGGTGACCGGCACCTCGGGGAAGGCCGCCCGCAGGCGCTCGGCCACGGCGACGGCCGGATCGCGCGGGTCCTCGACTCCCAGGACCAGCTCGAAATCGGCGTAGTCCTGCCCCGCCAGGGAGGCCAGGTTCTCGAACAGCCCCTCGTCCACGCCCTTGAGCGGCTTCAACACCGAGATCGGCGGAAGGGCCTGCGCGGCGGCGCGGCGGGACGCCCGATGGAGGAAGACCAGCGCGGCGCCGGTGGCGATCAGGGTGATCCCCAGGGAGGCTGCCGCGAGCGCGGCCAGAAGGTGGATGAAGGCGTTCAATGGGTTCTGTCCTTCGGTTCTTTCCTTCTTTCTTTCCGAATGCAGAGTCGCACGCCCGGGTTACGCCCAGGTCACGGCAAGGTCAGGAATGTGCTACAAGAAGACGCATGTTTCTCGCCGCCGCCGTCCAGCTCACCTCCACCTCCGACGAGGAAGCCAACTGGCGGAGCGCCCGCTCGCTGATTGAGCGCGCCGCCGGCTACGGCGCCCGGTTCGTGGCCACGCCGGAGAACACCAACTACCTGGGGCCTCATGAGGAAAAGGTGCGGCGCGCCGAGCCGCTCGACGGCAAGACTTGCACGCGCTTCGCCGAGCTCGCCCGGCGGCTCGGCATCCATCTGCTGCTCGGCTCGTTCAACGAGAAGAGCGACGACGCCGCGCGCTGCTACAACACCAGCGTCTTCTTCT
>Ga0126305_10000142_pt1 | contig 31329 bp, 30 predicted proteins | sample Plot26_FD_92536 | JGI IMG/M metagenome (GOLD analysis project Ga0126305, IMG submission 92536) | Serpentine soil microbial communities from UC McLaughlin Reserve, CA, USA - Plot26 | ecosystem: Environmental > Terrestrial > Soil > Grasslands | place: USA: UC McLaughlin Reserve, Lake County... | reverse complement strand
GTCGCGACGATGATCAGGTCGATCTCATCCGGCGCGACGCCGGCCCGTTCGAGTGCCATCCGCGCGGCTGGCAGAGCAAGATCCGTCATCGCCTGCTCGGGTGCGGCGATGCGGCGCTCCTTGATGCCGGTGCGCTCGATGATCCACTCGTCCGAGGTATCGACCAGCCCCGCGAGCTCGTCATTCGTGAGCACCCGCTCGGGCGCATAGGTGCCGAGACCGGTGATCGACACCGGTGCGCCGTTCGAGCGCCCGATCATTGCTCGACTGCGAAGGTCAGCGTTCCGCGTGCGGCCAGCGATCCGTCCACCGTGGCCGTCGCCTTCCCCCGGCCGATCGGGCCCCGCACGCGCTCGAGCTCGCAGGTCAGCTCCAGCTCGTCACCCGGCTCGACGACCCGCTTGAACCGGACGCCGTCGATCCCTGCAAAGAGTGCGAGCTTGCCCCGGTTCTCCTCCTCCGAGAGCACTGCAACCGCGCCGGCCTGCGCCATCGCCTCGACGATGAGGACGCCGGGCATGATCGGCCGGCCGGGAAAATGGCCGGAGAGGTACCACTCGTCCGGCCGCACCTGCTTGCGCGCGACCACCTTCTCGCCGGGACGCAGGTCGACGACCTCGTCGAGGAGCAGGAACGGGTCGCGGTGAGGCAGGATCGCCTCGATTTCTTGCTTCGTCAGGGAGGGCACGTGCGAGATGAGTCTAGTGATGGGGGCGCCGGTCGGGACTCTCTGCTCCCGGAGCACGTCGAGCCGCTCCTCCAGGGCCGTTTCGGCCGTCCGTACCGCTATCTCGAGCAATGCGAGTCGACCCAGCGCGAGCTGCCGTCAGACGCGCCGGAAGGGGCCGTTGTCGTCGCCGATGAGCAGACGACGGGACGAGGTCGCCTCGGCCGTCCGTGGCTTGCCGCGCCCGGCACGAGCCTGCTCTTCTCGGTGAACCTGCGTCCGCCCGTCGAGACGCAACGCCTCCCCGCCCTGACGATCGTCGCGGGCGCGGCGGCGGCGGACGGAGTCCGGCACGCAACTGGGCTCATGCCTGAGATCAAGCTGCCCAACGATCTGCTCGTCCATGGGAGGAAGCTGGCCGGAATCCTGGCCGAGGCCCGCGAAGACCGGGTGGTGCTCGGCATGGGAATCAACGTCAACGTCGGGGCCGAACAGCTACCGACAGACGTCGACCGCGAGTCGACATCGCTGCTCGTGGAGCTCGGCGAGCCCGTCGACCGCGCACGCCTCCTCGCTGCGATCCTGCTCGAGCTCGAGCGGCAGTACGACGTGTGGATCAGCGCAGGCGGAGCCGAGGCCCGACGTTAGCTGCAGCATCCTCGGCAAAGGCGTCGAGGCGCGCAAACGGCCGGCCGAGCACAACGGTGAAGACGCCTGCCTTCCTCCTGAACACCGTGCTCATGACGCCGTCCGCGACGAAGGTGACGCGGGCCGGCTCCGAGAGCGAGACCCGCAAGGGCCGCTTGTTCACGACCTTCAGCCGCGGCGGGACACGGTCGACGCGGACCGGCAGGAGCTGCGTGACGGGGCCGGCCGAGTCCGTCACGGTCAGCGTCACGGAGTAGGCGCCGTCGCGGACGCCGCCGGGCCACGTGATCGTGTGGAGCCCGATCGGCAGGAGCGAGTCGAAGACGGAAACCACGCCGGCCCTGCCGCGCCGAATCGACAGGTTCGCAAGCGCGGGGGCCGCGAGATTGAAGGACGCCGCCAGGGAGTCCGCGCGGCCGTCCCCGTTCGGCGAGATGGCGGCGGGCAGGATCCCGAAGCCCGAGAGTGTCCGGCTCAGAACGACGTTGGTCGTCGCCGTGACCTCCCGACTCCCCGCCCGCGCAGCGACCACGATCCGGTAGCGCCCGTCGGGATAGCCGCCGCCGTTCCAGGCGAAGACGTGGCGGCCGGCCGCCCTCGTCGCCGTCTGCAGCGTCGCGAGCGGGCTTCCCTGCTCGGTCTGGAGATCGATCCGGACGGCCGCCGCGCCGCCGAGCTCGTAGGTGATCGCGGTCGTGTCGGTCTTTCCATCACCGTTGGGGGTGAAGCCTGCCGGATCGGCGGAGACGTCCTGGATCACGGCCGGGCGGCCGGCGGCGCCGAGCGTCCCGGACGCAGGCCGAACACCGACGCCGGCGCCGATACGCCACCGGTAGCCGGGCAGCGTGGCAAAGCGGGCGTCCCACGTCCACTGGACGTTCGTCCCGAAGCCCGAGCCCTGCGCGACCTGCCTTCCAGTGGTGTCCGTAATCGTCACCGTCCACGGAAGTGCCGTCGAAAGCCTGGCGGAGAAGCTGACGAACTGGCCCAACCGGCCCTCGACTTCGGCCGTGTAGAGCTTTGGCAGGCCCAGGCCTGCCACCGACGCGGCGATTCCACGGAGGTCGCCGTAGAGCCGCCCGGGACAGGTCGTGAAGCCTGTGTCGCGGTGGCCGGAGATCGCTCTCAGGAAGAGCGGCACGCCCTTGCGATACTTCGGGTTTCCGCCGGAGACGACAGGCGCGCTGGAGAGCGGGTCGACGTGCGCCACGTCCATCCTCCACGCGAGGAGTCGCACGAGGGCCGACCGCGCAGCCGGGGTCGGAGGGCGCCGCGCGTAGTTCCCGATCACCGAGATCCCGACGGTGCCGGTGTTGAACCCCTGCGAGTGCGCGCCGATCACATTGCGTTCGACGCCCCCGTACCGGCCCTCGAACACCTGGCCGAACCGGTCGACGAGGAAGTTGTAGCCGACGTCGTCCCAGCCGTTTCCGCGCACGTGGTACAGGTAGATCCCGCGCACGACGGCCGCCGACCGGGCAGGCGTCGACGCCTCCCCGCCGGCGGTGTGATGGACGACTGCTGTCGTCAGCGCACTGGCGAACCTCGGACTGTGACGGCGGATCCGCTCGTCCGCGCCCCAGGCCTGGCGGGTGAGGATCGCCGGGCTGCCGGCCATCTGGAGCGATCGGCCCAGCGGCTCCTCGGGGCTCCAGACGTAATGGACACGCACGCGGCTGACCAGGCCGTGCACGCGGACCTGGAGCCGCCGTGCCTCCCCCGTCCACTGGAGCGCGCCGAGCCGCCAGCCGCGCAGGCGGCTCGCTTCCCTTGACCCGCGGTCCGGACGGTCCTCCGCCTCGGCCTCGACCGCCCGCCAGGAGCTCCACCCGGACGTTCTGCGCACGCGGAGGTCCACCCGGCCGGGGCCCTTCCAGTGGAGCCCGACGAGGTTGAAGCGCTCCGGCGCGGCGGCTGCGGCGAGCGTGCGCTGCCCGGAGAGCGGGACCTCGCGTGTGACCAGGCTCGCCCCGCCCCAGGCCGTGGCCGGGAACGCGAGAGCGAGCAGAGCGGCGGCAATGACCTTCATGGGCGACGCCACCCAGGGTGGCAGCGTCGCATTGGGCTGACAAGGGCTCTTGATAGCATCTTTACACCGTGAAAAGCCGCTTTCTGCGGGGAGTTTTGGTCGCATTGGCGGTAGCGGTGCTCGTTCCTGCGGCCGCCTTCGCCGCGCCCTCGCAGCCTCGCGTTCTCGCGGTCGAGTTCGACAACGACGTTAATCCGGTCACCGCCGACTACGTCATCGACCAGATCGAGCGCGCGAACGAGGAAACCTACAACGCGGTCGTGATCCTCCTGGACACGCCAGGTGGACTGGCCAGCGCGATGAAGGACATCTACGAGGCCGAGCTCGCGTCGAAGGTCCCGGTGATCGTCTACGTCTCGCCGGAAGGCGCGCGGGCGGCTTCCGCCGGCGTCTGGATCAGCCAGGCCGCCGACCTGCTCGCCATGGCTCCGCAAACGAACATCGGCTCGTCGACGCCGGTCAGCGTCGGAGGCGAGGACATCCAGGAGGACCTCCGCAACAAGGTCGTCAACGACGCGGCCGCCTCCCTGCGCGGTCTGGCCCGCGAGCATGGGCGGAACGTGAAGTGGGTCGACGCGGCGGTGCGTCGAGGCGCAAACCTCAGCGCCCGCGAGGCGCTCGAGATGAACGTGATCGACGTGATCGCGCCCGACCTGCCGAAGCTCCTGAACCAGGTCGACGGCATGGAGACCCAGCCGAAGATGCTGCTGCTCGAGACCGCAGGCGCCAAGATCGACGACGTCGAGATGTCTTTCTGGAAGCAAATCCTCGACACCCTGATCGACCCGAACCTGATCGTGATCCTGATGTCGATCGGGGTCCTCGGGATCACGATCGAGCTCTGGAGCCCCGGGTTGATCCTTCCCGGCACCGTCGGGGCGATCTCGCTGATCATCGGCCTCTTCGGGCTCCAGATACTTCCGGTCAGCTGGGCGGGGGTGCTGCTCTTGCTCCTTGCTGCCGGGTTCTTCGTCGCAGAGATGTTCGTCGTGAGCCACGGCGCGCTCGCGCTCGCCGGCGCAGTCGCGTTCGTGATCGGCTCGCTCATGCTCTTCGACCCGGCGGGCGAGAGCTACCAGGTCTCGCTCAAGGTCGCGCTCGGAGTCGCCGCGACCATGGCGCTGATGGTCGGGCTCGTCGTCGCGAAGCTCGTCCAGGTCCGCCGTGCGGAGGTCGTGACCGGCCAGGAGGAGCTGATCGGGCAGGTCGGGATCGTGCGCCAGGAGCTCGATCCGGTCGGCCTCGTCTTCGTCCACGGCGAGCTCTGGCGCGCGAAGACCGCCGGAGATCCGATTGCTCCGGGCCGGCAGGTGCGCGTCGAGGGCCTCGACGACGCGCTGACGCTCACCGTCGCGCCCGCATAGGATCTGGCCGTGGCTGCGCTAATCGTCCTTGCGGTTGTCGCCGTCCTCCTCATCCTGCTGCTCTCGGCTGCGATCCGGGTGGCGCGGGAATACGAGCGAGGCGTGATCTTCCGTCTCGGCCGCCTGAAGTCACCACCGAAAGGGCCGGGCCTCTTCCTGCTGATCCCGATCATCGACAAGATGGTCCGGGTCGACCTGCGGACGGTCACGCTCAACGTGCCGCCGCAGGAGGTGATCACGAAGGACAACGTCCCGGTCCGGGTGAACGCCGTCGCCTACTTCCGGATCATCGATCCCGAGAAGGCGATCGTGCAGGTCGAGAACTTCATGGTCGCAACGTCGCAGATCGCGCAGACCACTCTCAGGAGCGTCCTCGGCCAGCACATGCTGGACGAGCTCCTGTCCGAGCGAGACAAGATCAACGAGATCCTGCAGCGGATCATCGACGAGGCGACATCACCTTGGGGCGTCAAGGTCTCGATCGTCGAGGTGAAGGACGTCGAGATCCCGTCCGGGATGCAGCGCGCCATGGCCCGCCAGGCCGAGGCCGAGCGCGAGCGGCGCGCCAAGGTGATCGCAGCCGAGGGCGAGTTCCAGGCGTCGGAGCGCCTTAAGGATGCGGCGAAGGTCCTGGCCGAGAACCCGATCTCGATCCAGCTGCGCTACCTCCAGACGATGCTCGAGATCAGCTCCGAGCGCTCTTCGACGCTGATCCTGCCGCTGCCGATCGACCTCGTCAGGCCTCTGCTCGACCTCGAGCGCCGCGACTCCAGCAGCTGACCGAGATCCGCGACGACCCTCTGACCGGGCGCCGGGTCGTGATGGCGCCCGGCCGCGGTGGTCGTCCAGGCGCGTGGCTTCCGCCCCCCGTCGAGGCCACGTCCGAAGAGCTCGACCACTGCCCCTTCGACGCCGGCCGGGAAGACCGGACGCCCCCGGAGACGCTCCGTGTCGGAGACCCGTGGCGGGTACGAGTGGTGCCCAACCTCTACCCGGCGTTCGAGCGTCAGGAGGTCGTGATCCACACGCCCGAGCACGTTCGCTCCTTCGCCCACCTCTCGGACCAGCAGGTCGCGCTCGTCGCCGAGGCGTGGCAACAGCGCATCGCGGCCGCGCTCGACGGAGGCTTCGTGTACGTCCACGCACTGATCAACGAGGGCGGGCTGGCCGGCGCCAGCCTTCCGCACAGCCACTCACAGCTCGTCTGGATGCGAGAGGAGCCGCCGGCCGTCTCCGGCGAGAACAGCGCCCGGTTGGACGAGCTGCTCGCGCGGGACGAGCTCCGCGTGGTCGAGCACGGCGGCGCAGCAGCAGTCGTTCACGAGGCGGGGGCGGCGCCCTACGAGAGCCTCATCGCGGGCGGCACCCTCGCCGACGGGCTCGGCGCGCTCCGCGGGCTCGTCGCGCAGCTTCGAGAGCTCGAAGGCCCGTTCGCCTGGAACGCCTGGCTCCATGCGCGAGAGCCGAAGCACATGCACTTCGTGCCGCGCCTGACCGCGCTCGCGGGAATCGAGCTCGGCGCCGGGCTCTACGTGAACGTCCTGCCGCCCGAGCTGGCGGCTGAAGGGCTCAGACGCTAGAGACGGCGGCGGCGATTGCCTCGGGGCGCTCGCGCTCGCGAAAGCGGCGCGCCGCCTCGATTGCGGCCCCAAGGTTCAGGCCCTTGTCCTTCGCCTGCTTGATCAGCATCACGATCTCGACGGCGTCCATGTCGTAGATCCGCTGCTTGCGCCCCTTGGTCGGGATCTGCGCCTTGTTCGTCCAGTAATCGAGCTGCATCTTCGAGATGCCCGCGATCTGGCAGACCTGTCCGAGATAGAGCTCGACCTTGTCGAGATGCTCAGCCAGGTTGATTGGCTCGAGAAGGTCAGCTTGTGTGCTTGGAGGCATATGGCACCCCTGTTCGAATTATGTGACCCCTGGAGCAATGTAACGCGCAACCACAAGCTTGCCTAGGGAAATCTGCGCAATGCGAGCTCAAATTGACGCAATCGGGGGAATTTACTCGAGGACGGGCTCTCCGGCGGGCGCCTTGGGCACCGTCTCGACGATGTCTTCGGGCGCATCCGACTCCACAACCGGGGCCAGTGCGGAGACCCGCTCCTGTTCACGGAGCCGCATCACGATCACGCCCTGTGTCGAGCGGCCGAGCCGCTTCACGTCCTCGACCGGCATCCGGATCACGGTTCCGCCGGTGGAGATGAGCATCACCTGGTAGCCGTCCCGGACGACCCGTGCGCCGGCGAGCTGCCCCTTTGCCTCCGTCAGCTGGACGGACTTCACGCCGAGCCCGCCGCGGCCCTTGACCGGGTACTCGTCCACGCGAGTCCGCTTGCCGTAGCCGTTCTCGGTCACGACTAGGAGATCGGAGTCGTTCTCGGCCCGGGCGATCTCGATGACTGCGTCGTCCTTGCGCAGATTCATGCCGCGCACGCCTCCCGTCGCTCGGCCCATCGGGCGCGCTTCGTTCTCGTGGAAGCGGATCGCCTGGCCCTTGCGGGAGACCATCAGGATGTCGTCGTCGCCGTCCGTGTGCACGACGCCGACCAGCTCGTCGTCGTCGCGAAGATTGATCGCGATGATCCCGTCGGCCTTGAGCGGCGTGTTGAAGTCCTCGAACTTGCTCTTCTTCACGACACCGTTCTTCGTGGCGAGGGTGAGGAACTTGGCCTCCTTGAAGTCGCGCGTCGCGATGACCGCTCGAGTCGTCTCGGTCTGCGTGTACGGCAGGAAGTTCGGGATCGCCCGCCCCTTCGACTGCCGGCTCCCGAGCGGCAGCTCGTGCACCTTCAACCGATAGACCTTGCCGACGGATGTGAAGAACAGCAGGTAGTCGTGGGTCGAGGCCACGAAGAGATGCTCGATGTAGTCCTCGTCCTTCAGGTCCATGCCCATGACGCCGATTCCGCCGCGCCGCTGCTCGCGATAGGTCGAAACGGGGAGCCGCTTGATATAGCCGGAGCGCGTGATCGCGATGACCATGTCCTCCTCCGCGATCAGGTCCTCGAGCTCGAGCTCATCCTCTGCGGCGACGATCTCCGTCCGGCGGTCGTCGTTCTTCGCGTAGATCGATCGGATCTCGAGTAGCTCCTCGCGGATGATCGCGTCGACGCGGGCCTCCTCCCCCAGGATCGCGCGCAACTCGGCGATGCGCTCCTGGAGATCGGCGAACTCGTTCTCGATCCGCTTGCGCTCGAGCCCGGTTAGACGCTGGAGCCGGAGGTCGAGGATGGCCTGCGCCTGGATCTCCGAGAGCTCGAATTCGCGCTGCAGGCCCTCGCGAGCCTCGTCCGGATCTGCCGAGGCGCGGATCAGCGCGATGACCGCGTCGAGATTGTCGAGCGCGACCAGATAGCCCTGGAGGACATGGGCGCGAGCCTCGGCCTTGCGCAGCTCGAACTTCGACCGGCGCGTGATGACCTCGCGCTGAAAGTCGAGGTAGTGCTGGAGCATGTCGCGCAGCGAGAGCGTCCGTGGGACGCCGTCCACGAGCGCGACGGCGTTGAAGCCAAACGTCGTCTGCAGAGGCGTGTGCTTGAAGAGCTTGTTCAGCGCCACCTGCGGGATGGCGTCGCGCTTGAGCTCGATCTGGATCCGCATCCCGGTGCGATCCGAGTGATCGGCGAGGTCGGAGACCTCGGTCAGCACCTTGTCGTTGACGAGGTCGGCGATCTTCTTGATCACGCCGGTGTCGCCGCCCTTCTTCACGCCGTAGGGCAGCTCTGTGACGATGATCGCGGACTTGCCGCCACGAAGCTCCTCGAAATGGGCCCGCGCGCGCATGACGATCCGGCCGCGGCCCGACCGGTAGGCCTCGCGAATGCCCTCGCGCCCGACGACGATCGCTCCGGTCGGGAAGTCGGGGCCTTTGATGTGCCGCGTCAGACGGTCGACGTCAAGATCGGGGTCGTCGATCAGCGCGACGACGGCGTCGATCACCTCGCCGAGGTTGTGCGGTGCGATGTTCGTCGCCATCCCCACGGCGATGCCGGCGGAGCCGTTGACGAGCAGGTTCGGGAACCGCGCCGGCAGCACCGACGGTTCACGGCGAGACTCGTCGTAGTTCGGCTGGAAGTCCACGGTGTCGGCGTCGATGTCCCGCAGCAGCTCAGTCGCGATCCGCGAGAGCCGCGACTCCGTGTAGCGCATCGCGGCAGCCGGGTAGTCGTCGATGTTCCCGAAGTTGCCCTGGCCTTGTACGAGTGGGTAGCGCATCGAGAACGGCTGCGCGAGCCGGACAAGCGTGTCGTAGATCGCCGTGTCGCCGTGCGGGTGGTACGACCCCATGACGTCGCCGACGATGCGCGCGGACTTCTTGAACGGCCGGTTCGGCTGCATGCCGGCCTCGTGCATCCCGTAGAGGACGCGCCGGTGCACCGGCTTGAGCCCGTCGCGCACGTCCGGCAGGGCGCGCGAGACGATCACGCTCATCGCGTAGTCGAGGAAGCTCGACCGGAGCTCCTGCTCCAGGTCCCGCGACTCGATGCGGCCTGCGCCGAGCGGCTCGAAATCAGACATGGTCATCATCTCGACAGATCGTGGAGGTGAGGGCCATCTCAAACATCGAGGAAGCGAACGTCCCTTGCGTTCTGCTCGATGAAGAGCCGGCGCGGCTCGACCTGGTCGCCCATCAGCATCGAGAAAGCCAGGTCCGCGGCAGCCGCGTCCTCCACCTCGACGCGGATCAGCATGCGGTTGGCGGGGTTCATCGTCGTCTCCCAGAGATCCTCGGCGTCCATCTCGCCGAGGCCCTTGAAGCGTCCGACCTCGATCCCGTCCTTGGCGAGGTCGAGCGTCTGCGCGCGCAGGCCTTCGAAGGTGTCGGCCCCGCGCCACTTGCGGCCGAGCGTGATCCGGAAGGGTGGCGGGCCGACCAGCTCCACGAGCCGTGCGTACGACCTTGCGAGGCTCGCATAGTGCGGTGAAGCCAGGAGCTCAGCCGGCACCGTGACGTGGCTGGCGGCGCTCGTCTCGCGCTCGATCAGCTTGACCCGGAAAAGGTCAGCCGTCCTCTCGACGAGGTCGAGCTCATAGCCGTCGGTGTCGAGACCCTTGAGCGCCCGCTCGAGGTCGGCACCCGCATCGCCGGCTTCGATCAAACGATGCTCGATCAGGAAGTTGACCGTCGCCGCGCCGTAGTCGGCGCGCAGCCGTGAGGCCCACCCCTCGAACTCGGCCAGCGCTGTCGTGAAGCGCTTGTACCGGGTTTCGGTGAGCTTGAACGTCGTGCCGGCGCGATCGGCGACCTCCATGTCCTTCACGCGCTCACGCACGAGCAGGTCCTCGAACTGGGACTCCTTCTCGACGTAGATCTCCTGGTTTCCGATCTTCACGCGGTACAGCGGCGCGGCAGCGATATAGACGTGGTTGCCCTCGACGAGCTCGGGCATCTGCCGGTAGAGGAAAGTCAGGATCAGCGTTCGGATGTGGGCGCCGTCGACGTCGGCATCCGTCATCACGATCACCCGGTGGTAGCGGAGCTTCTCGATGTCGAACTCGTCGCCGATCCCGGTCCCGATCGCAGTGATCATCGCCTGGATCTCCTGATTGGACAGCACCTTGTTGATCCGGTTCTTCTCCGAGTTGATGACCTTGCCGCGGAGCGGAAGGATCGCCTGGTTGACGCGGTTCCGGGCCTCGACGGCTGACCCGCCGGCGGAGTTGCCTTCGACGAGGAAGAGCTCGGCGTCCTCGGGATCGCTGGTCTGGCAGTCAGCGAGCTTTCCCGGCAGTGACGAGCTCTCGAGCGCGCTCTTCCGGCTCAGCTGGCGCGCCTTGCGCGCCGCCTGACGCGCGTTTCGCGCGGCAACCGCTTTCGTGACGATCTGCTTGGCATCGGTCGGGTTCTCCTCCAGGAACTCGGCCAGGCGCTGGTTGACCGTCTGCTCGACGAGGCCGCGAACCCACGGGTTTCCGAGCTTGGTCTTCGTCTGCCCCTCGAACTGCGGGTCGCGGAGCTTGACGGAGATGACGGCGGCGAGCCCCTCACGGACGTCCTCGCCCTCGAGGTTCTCCTCTTTCTCCTTCAGGAGCCCCTTGTCGCGGGCGTACTTGTTCAGCGTCCCGGTCAGCGCAGCCTTGAAGCCGGAGAGATGGGCGCCGCCCTCGGTCGTGTTGATGTTGTTCGCGAAGGAGAACACCGACTCCACGTACGAGCCGTTCCATTGCATCGCGACCTCGACGGTGCCGTTTTCCATTTCGCCTTCGAAGAAGACGATCCGCTTGTGGATCGGCTCCTTGGCGCTGTTCACGTGCTCGACGAAGTCCCTGATGCCGCCCTCGTAGTGGAACTCGTGCCGCACCTCCCCCTCGCGCTCGTCGGTGATGACGATTCGGAGGCCGCGGGTCAGGAACGCCGTCTCGCGGAGACGCTGGACAAGCGTGTCCATCGACCACTCGAACTCGTCCTCATCGAAGATCTCGAGGTCCGGGAGGAAGGTGATCGTCGTTCCCGTGTCCTTCTTGCCCTGGGTCTTGCCGACGACGGCCAGCTCAGTCGTCGGCTCGCCGCGGCAGAACTCCTGGCGCGAGATCTTGCCGTCACGTCGCACTTCGACCTTGAGCCACTCGGACAAGGCGTTCACGACCGAGACACCGACGCCGTGCAGGCCCCCGGAGACCTTGTAGCCCTCACCGCCGAACTTCCCGCCGGCGTGGAGCTTCGTCAGGACGACGGTGACCGCTGGCAGGCCTGTATCGGCCATGGCGTCCACCGGGATTCCGGATCCGTTGTCAGAGACGGTGACCGAGTTGTCGGGATGCAGCGTGACTTCAATGCGATCCGCGCGCCCCGCAAGGGCCTCGTCGACGGAGTTGTCCACCACTTCGTAAACGAGGTGATGCAGGCCTCTGGACCCGGTCGACCCGATGTACATCCCGGGTCGGAGCCGGACCGGCTCGAGGCCTTCGAGGACCGTGATGTCCTTCGCCGTGTACGCTGCTTCAGCCATTAGAAAAAGCCCTGCAAAATACCACTTTCAGGGCTGGTGAGAGTCTATCAGACAGAGCGGTCGTCCGGCGGTCTGGCGAGGCTGGCTGCGGCAGCTTTCGCAACAAGTTTGCGTAAATTTTCGTCCGCGATCGCCGCGGCGACCTCTTCGCCCGCTTGCCGGTGCTGCTCGGTCACGTTCGGAGACCCTCGCGCGGCGTATCCGGGGGCGGGTCCGGCCGGCTCCGGGAGCGCTCCCGGCGCGAACCTGAGCTGCTTTGGAGCGCGATCGCCGAGTCGCTCTGAGAGGCGCTCACGGAGGTCTGCCTCGAGCAGCCCCAGCTCGAATGCCCAGGCAGAGGAGCTCGTCGAGATATGCAGCGTGCCGTCCCGGGCGATGCGGGCCGGCCACGCGTTGCGCGAGATCGAGTCTCCGACCGCGGCGGGCCACACGTCCACGACGTCCCCGATCGCTCCCGCCGGGCCGAACCTGTCGAGCTCGCGGCGCACATCCTGGCCGATACGCTCGGGCTTCACGCCGCCACCGCCGACCCCGGCGTCACGCGGATGAGCTGGTCGGGCGCGTCCGGCAAAGCCGCCGAGGAGGTGGCGGTGAGAAGAGCCTGGCCGCCGGCTGTCCGCACGCGAGCGGCGAGAATCGCGCGCCGTTCGGGATCGAGCTCGGAGAGCACGTCGTCCAGCAGCAGGAGCGGAGGAGCAGGCCCCCGCTCGGCGAGCAGGTCTGCCTCGGCCAGCAGTAGGGAGAGCACCGCGAGTCGCTGCTCACCCTGGGAGCCAAAGCTCCGCAGGTCGCGCTCCCCGGCCACGATCGCCACGTCGTGGAGGTGCGGCCCGGCCCCGGTGAAGCCGCGAGCGAGATCCTGCTCGAGCCGGGCGTCGAGCTCCTCGGCCGACGTGGGATCCTCCTCGTACCGCAACTCGGCAGAGTCCAGCCGGAGCTCGGCGGCCGCAGCACCGAAGGCCGGCGAGAGCAGTCGCACGAGCTCGGCTCGCGCTGAGACGAGGAGCCGGCCCAGCTCGGCGATCCGGGCTGTCCAGGGATCGAGTGCCTCCTTGGTGGAGAACCCCGCCGCCACCCGCCTCAAGGCGCCGTTGCGCTGCGCCAGCGCTGCTGCGTAATCGGTCGGCGCCGAGGCTCTGCTCGGGAAGAGCCGGCCCAACACCCGGTCGAAATAGGCGCGGCGGACGGCAGGGCCGGCCTTCACGACCGAGAGCCGGTCAGGCGTGAAGACGAGCGTCGGAAGCCGATTGCGAAGCTCCTCGGCGGCTCTGAGCGCGGCGCCGTTCAGGCGCGCGCGCTTCGCCTCGCCGCTCCTCAGGGTGACCTCGACCTCGACCGCTGAGCCTCCGCGGTTTCCGGCGAGAGCGACTCGCGACGCGTCCGCGCCGAAGCGGATCAGCTGGAGGTCTGCGCGCGTCCTAGGTGAGAAGCCCTGCGTTGCCAGATGGAGGCTCTCGAGGAGATTCGTCTTGCCGGCGCCGTTCGCGCCGACCGCCAGGACGAGGCCCGGTCGGAGATCGAGCTCGAGCCGCGCGTACGAGCGGTAGTCGCGGAGCGAGAGCGTCTCGACGATCAGCCCGGCCTAGCCGGCGAGGCGGATCGGCATGATCAAGTACGAGAAGTCGTCGCCCTCGCCCTGAATCACAGCCGGGCGAAGCGAGCTGATCAGCTTCAGGCGGACCTCGTCACCCTCCACCGACTCGACTCCGTCGCGGAGAAAGTCCGGATTGAAGCCGATCTCGAGCGGCTCGGCGGCGTAGGGCGCCGGCATCGTCTCGCGGGCCTCGCCGACATCCTGCGTCTGGGCGGAGACCGTCAACTCGCCCTCGGCGAAACGCAAACGGATCGGTGCGTTCCGCTGCGCCATCACCGACACGCGGCGGACGACCTCCAGCAACTCCTCTCGCGGCAGCGCGAGCTCGTGCTCGAAGGTCTCGGGGAGCAGCTGCCGGTAGTTGGGGAACTGGCCCTCGATTCGGCGCGAAGTCAGCAGGATGCCGTCGGTCGTGAAGATCACCTGGTTCTCGAGCACGCCGATCTCGAGGCCTCCGCCGCTCTGGGCGATCCGCGTCAACTCCCCGAGCGCCCGTGCCGGCACGATCGCGTCGAGGTCGGGCCCGCCGGAGCCCATCGCAGTCTCCTTGACGGCGAGCCGGTACGAGTCCGTCGCGGCCATGATGAGCTTCTCGCCCTCGAACCGGACGAGGATCCCTGTCAGTACGGGCCGCGACTCGTCGCGGGAGGCCGCGCGGCTGACGCGGCCGGCTGTCTCGAGCACTGCATCCGCGTCGACCGACATGAGCTCGACAGTGGATGCATCTGGCAGACGTGGAAAATCTTCTGCGTTGTAGGTGTGGAGCCGATACGTCGCCGCGCCGCTCACGACCTCGACGATGCCTTCGCCTGAGCGATGCTCGATCGAGACCTCGTCCGCCGGGAGCAGGCGTACGAGATCAGCCAGGAGCTTGCTGGGCACGACCACAGCGCCCTCCGACTCGACGCTCCCCTCGAGCGAGGACCGAAGCGAGATCTCCATGTCGGTCGCCGCGAGCTCCAGCCGACCCTCGCTCGCACGCAGCAGCAGGCCGGCGAGCACTTGCACCGTCGTGCGCGTGGAGGCGGCGCGCGCGACGACACCGAGTTGGCGAGTGAGCTCCTCGCGCGGAACGGAGACCTTCAGCGAAGTGCCGGTAACCACAATCTCTGCTTCAACCATCTAAAAAGAAAAGGTAGTAGTAGTCATAGGGCGTGTGGATCCCGGGGAAGACGGCGCGATTCCGCCTGGAGAGCGGGCTTCGCCTGGGGACGCCGGCTGGGGGTAACGGCGCGCTTTGAACAGGACTCGCTCGAGACGTGCAAGACGTCCACAGTTCTACCCGGCCTGCTTGACGCGCGCGGTCAACTCTTGCACCAGGTTGTACACAGAGCGATCCTCACGAATCAGGCGTGCGATCTTGGACGTCGCGTGGATGACCGTCGTGTGGTCGCGGCCGCCGAAGTGCCTGCCGATGCGGGGCAGCGACGAATCAGTGAGCTCGCGTGACAGGTACATGGCGACCTGTCGCGGGTAGACGATGTTCTGCGAGCGCCGGTCGCCGATGAGCTCTTCCTTTGAGAGTCCGAAGCGCTCGGAGACTTCGTCCTGGATCCGCTCGATCGAGACCTGAGCCGGCTCACCCTGCGGAAAGACGTCACGCAGGACGTCCTGGGCGAGATCGACGGTCATCGGCCGCCCGGTCAAAGAGGAGAACGCGACGACGCGGGTCAATGCCCCCTCGAGCTCGCGAATGTTTGTGGACACGCGTCCCGCGATGAACGTGAGGAGCTGCGGATCCGCCACCTGGATCCCGTCTGTCCGCACCTTCTTCTGGAGAATTGCGATCCGTGTCTCGAGGTCCGGCGGCTGGATGTCCGTCATCAGGCCCCACTCGAAGCGTGAGCGCAGCCGCTGCTCGAGAGTCGCGATCTGGCGCGGTGGTCGGTCGGACGAGATCACGATCTGCTTGCCGGCTTCGTAGAGCGTGTTGAACGTGTGGAAGAACTCCTCCTGGATGCGCTCCTTGTGCTCGAGGAACTGGATGTCGTCGATCAGGAGAACGCCGAACGTCCGGTAGCGCTGCTTGAAGCCCTCGATGCGCTTGTCACGAAGCGAGTTGATGAAGTCGTTCATGAAGCGCTCGCTCGTCACGTAGCAAACGGAGAGATCGCGCGAGTGCTCGCCGATGTAGTGGCCGATCGCCTGGAGGAGGTGCGTCTTGCCGAGCCCGGTGCTTCCGTAGATGAACAACGGGTTGTACGCCTGGGCCGGCGCCTCCGCCACCGCGAGCGCAGCCGCGTGGGCGAACCGGTTCGACGAGCCGATGACGAACGAGTCGAAGTTGTACCTCTCGTTCAGACCCTCGACGCGGGGTTGTTCGTCGACCTCGAGTTGGGGCTCGGGGCTCACTCCGTCACTCTCGACGTGGCGGACCGAGAGGTCGATGCGGCGCTCCTGTCCCGTTGCGTCGCGGACGGCGGCGTTGATGAGGCCGAGGAAGTGGCTTTCGATCCACTCTCGCGTGAAGTCGTTCGGGACCGTGAGCGTGAACGACTCGTCCGATAGGTCGAGGCCCTCAGCCTCGGAGAACCAGGTGCGATAGGTCTTGTCATTGAGGGCGGCTCGCAGACGCTCCGAAACCTCGGTCCACAGACCCTCTGCAGTTAGCAACTGCTGTCCTTCCACGCCGGTTGGTCGTCCTCCTCCGCGCTGCCGGAAGTGGCGAGCATAGCACTGTGGAGAAGCGGGTTCAAAGGCCTCACCTGACCCGCCGAGTGTCCAAAAACGGGTGAATTTGCAGGGCTTTTCAATTCGTCCCCAGCCCACTCCACAGATGTGGAAAGCGTCCGAACTCGCGCTGTATTCACTGGGGAAAACGCGTGACTCGCAGGGCGTTTCCACCGGGCGTGTTGCCCGTTCAGGCTGTGGAAAAACTGATACGAGATTGTCTCTCTATACTGCCCGGCGCCCACCGGGCGACCCCCAATTTCATCCTCTCACTGGAATCGTGAAACGGACCTATCAGCCCAACGTGCGTCGACGGAAGCGTCGGCATGGCTTCCGGCAGCGGATGTCTTCGAAGGCCGGCCGCGCCATCCTGAAACGGCGGCGCGCGCGCGGCCGGAAGCGCCTCTCCGCGTAGCGGGCGCCGCCCCGCAGCCGTGCAACGCCGCCACCGCCTCTCCCGCTCGCGCGACTTCGACACCGTCTACCGGCACGGCCGTTCCGTCTCGACCCGCTACCTCGTCCTCTACCGGTTCGATCGAGAGGATGACGAGGGCGGTGACGTGCGCCTCGGGATCGCGATCCCCAAGAAGATCGGGAGCGCGGTGACCCGCAACCGGATCAAGCGCCGTCTCCGCGAGGGCTGGCGTGAGCTCATCGCCGACGTGCCGCCCGGCACGGACTACGTCCTGCTCGTGCGGGCGCCCCTCGGCGAGGCCGAGGAGAGCCGCGGCGCCGAGTGGATGCGCGAGCGTCTCGAGGAAGTTCTCGGCAAGGCACGCGCGTGAGGTACGTCGGGATCGCAGGCGTGTACGCCTACCGCTACTCGCTGGGTGCGCTCTTCCCTGCGACGTGCAAGTACCACCCGTCCTGCTCGCAGTACGCCATCGACGCCCTGCGTCAGTACGGACTCGTGCGCGGGACGATCCTCGCCGCCTGGCGGCTTCTCCGCTGTAACCCCTGGAGCCACGGCGGGCTGGACAAGGCCGAGGACCAGAAGCTGTTTCGATGATCGCCTTTCTCAGCATCCTCTCGCCGATCGAGGACGTCCTCACCTGGGCGCTCGAGGGGCTCCACACGACCTTTGGCCTCACCTGGGCGTGGTCGATCGTCGCGCTCACGATCACCGTCCGGATGCTGCTCGTCCCGCTGACGGTCCGGCAGATCCATTCGATGCAGCGGATGCAGGAGCACCTGCCGGAGATGAAGGCGATTCAGAAGCGCTACAAGAACGACCGCCGGAAGCAGAACGAGGAGCTCATGAAGTTCTACAAGGAGAACCAGATCAATCCGGCCTCCTCGTGCCTGCCAATCATTCCGCAGATTCCGATCTTCTTCGCGCTCTACTTCGTGTTGCGCGACTTCGACGACGAGATCTATCCGCTTTATCCCGAGTCCGACCTTGGTTGGCTCGGCTTCGTCCCGGACATCACGGCGAACATCACCTCGGACTGGTCCGGCTACGTGCTGCTTGCCGTCTACGTGGCCAGCCAGGTTGCTTCGACCTGGTTCATGCCGACGCAGAGCAAGGGCCAGCGCGTGATCTTCCTGATCCTCCCGTTCGTCTTCGCGTTCTTCATCCTCGACCCGCCCGGCGGCACCGTGTTCCCGGTTGGTCTGCTCATCTACTGGATGACGACGAACCTCTGGACCGTCGGTCAGGGAATCGTGACCCGTGGGCTTCGCCAGAAAACAATGCCCGAGCCCCTCAAGCGCTCGTCGCGGACTCCTCCAAAGACCGAGCAGGCGGATGGGGCCGCCCCTGTCGAGCCGGACGGCGCGGAGCCGGCGCCGAAGCCGGCGGGACAGCCCCGTAAGGTCAAGCGAAAGAAGAAGAAAGGTGCGCGCCGGTGACCGAAGGCTTGAGCGTCGAGGCGACGGGCGAGACCGTCGGCGAGGCCAAGTGGGCAGCGTTGCGCGAGCTCGAGCGGATGAATCCCGGGCTCGACAAGGGCGCGGTCGAGTTCCAGGTGGTGGCAGAGGGCGAGCGCGGGCTGCTCGGCGTCGGCTACACGCCGGCCCGTGTGGTCGCGACGGTTGCCGAGGACGGGGCCGTGGGCCCTGCCGACGAGCCGCCCGCGGACGAGAGCGAGCTCGCCTCCCTCGTGCGCGAGCTGGTCACGCACATCACGGCCGGCATGGGCGTCCAGTGCCGGGTGGACATGCACGAGCGGGAGGACGCAGTCGTGGCGACCTGTTCCGGGCGGGACCTCGGCTTGCTGATTGGGCGCCACGGTCAGACGATCGACGCCGTCCAGTACCTGGTGAACGCAATCCTGGCGCGGCGGATCCCGGGAACGCCGGCGATCGTGGACGCAGCCGGCTACCGGGCTCGGCGCGAAGCGTCGCTCAGCGCGATCGCGCGGCGCGCAGCCGATGACGCCCTCCGGCGCGGCGATCGCGTCGAGCTCGAGCCGATGACGGCCGTCGAGCGCAAGATCGTCCATCTCGAGCTGAAGGACGCCTCGGGAGTCGAGACGACCAGCGAAGGGACGGAGCCGAATCGCTTCGTCGTCGTCTTCCCCGCTGGTGCCGACTAGTCGGGGAAACCTCCCGGTTTCCCCAGACCCTTTCCACCTGCCCGCCGGCGCGGGCGAGCTCCTTGAGAACTGGCTTCGCGCGGTCCTCGAGACCGCCGGCCTGACCTCGATCCGCGATCCCGACCAGGCTCGGCAAATGCTGCTCGTGGACAGCCTGCGTGGAGTGAACGTCGTGCGGGGGCTCGAAGGGCCGATCGTCGATGTGGGCTCCGGCGGCGGCGCACCGGGAATTCCGCTCGCGGCTGCCCTTCCAGACCGCAAGGTCACCTTGCTGGAAGCCGAGCGGCGCAAGGTGGACTTCCTCGCCGGCTGGCGCGACCGGTTGCCGAACCTCGAGGTCGTGTGGGGCCGGGCGGAGGGGCACGACACCGACGTCTACGGCGTGGCGGTTGCCAAGGCGCTGGCGCCCCCTCCGGTGGCGACAGAATGGCTCCTGCCGCTTGTGCGCCAAGGGGGAGCGGCGGTGCTCTGGGTGGGGCCGTCGGCCGACCTCGGAGCGGTCGCGAGGGTCGCCGACGCCGTCGGCGGAGGCTCGCCCGAAGAGCGCGACGGCCTCGTGGTCATCCCCAAGCGCCTGGCGACGCCCGACGGGTTCCCGCGCCGGCTTGGAATGGCCAGGAAACGTCCGTTGGCCTGAGTAGCGTTGATCCTTCGGTGGCGATCTACGCGCTCGCGAACCAGAAGGGCGGTGTCGGCAAGACGACGACCGCTGTCAACCTCGCCGCATGCCTCGCAGAGGCCGGCGAGCGAACCCTCCTCATCGACCTCGATCCGCAGGCGAACGCCACGTCGGGCCTGGGTGAACGGGCGAATGGGACGTCCAGCTACGACCTCCTCGACGGTGCACAGGCGCTCGACCTCGCGTCGAGCACGAAGTTCGCGAACCTCGAGCTCATCCCGGCCCGCACGGACCTGGCCGGAGCCGCGGCCGAGCTGGCGCAGCGCGGCAACGGCGAGCGCTTCCTGGCCGAGTCGCTCGCGGGCGTCGCCGACCGCTATCGCTTCGTCTTCCTCGACTGTCCGCCCTCGCTCGGCCCGCTGACCGTCAACGCCCTCGCCGCGGCCGACCGGGTGCTCGTCCCCGTCCAGGCCGAGTACTACGCGCTCGAGGGCGTCGCACAGATCCTCGGCTCGATCGAGGCCGTCCGCGCGCGGCTCAACCCCAGGCTGACGATCGCCGGCCTGCTCCTCACGATGGTCGACGGCCGGACGAATCTCGCCGCCGACGTCGGATCGGAGCTGGAACGCCATTTCGGACCGCTGCTCTTCAAGACCCGGGTTCCGCGATCGGTTCGGATCGCCGAGGCCCCGAGCCACGGTCTGCCGGTGATCGCATACGACCGCACCTCCCCGGGCGCCGACGCCTACTGGAAGGCGGCGATGGAGCTTGTCGAACGCGCCTAGCCCACGCAGGGGCCTCGGTCGCGGGCTCGAGGTGCTGATCGGTGGCCAGCCGACCGCCGAGCTCGCGAACCTTCCAATCGGCCTCGTTCACGCGAATCCGCGTCAGCCGCGCCGCCGGTTCGACCACGAGACGACGGCGGGCCTCGCCGAGTCGATCAGGGCCCAGGGAGTCGTCCAGCCGGTGGTCGTCCGGTCGCGTCGCGAAGGCGGCTACCAGCTCATCGCCGGCGAGCGTCGCTGGCGCGCCGCGCGGGAGGCGGGGCTGGAGACCATTCCGGCGGTCGTCCGAGAGAGCGGCGACCGCGAGGCGCTGCTGCTCGGTCTCGTCGAGAACGTGGCGCGCGAGCAGCTCTCGCCCGTCGAGGAGGCGCGGGCCTACGCGCTGCTCGTCGACGAGTTCGAGCTCGGTCTCGGCGAGATCGCCGACCAGGTCGGGCGGTCGAAGCCGTCGGTCTCGAACCGGATGCGCCTGCTGGACCTCCCCGAAGACGTGCTCGCGATGCTCGAGCGGGGCGAGCTCAGCGAAGGCCATGCACGAGCGGTCCTCGCCGTCCCGGATCACGAGGATCGCCGCCGCCTGGCACGAGAGATCGTCCGGCGCGGGCTGTCCGTGCGGGAAGCCGAGCGCGCCGCCCGGTGGGCCGGCGCCCGGCGCAGGCCCCGGAGAGCTGCTCGCGCGCCCGTCGATCCAGTCCTTGCCGACCGTGCACGGATAGCAGGAGAGCGCCTGACGGGCCGCTCCGTTCGGGTCCGGAGCGGGCGGCTCGAGATTGCCTTCGCCGACGAGGTCGAGCTCGCGGAGCTCGTCGAAGCCTTGGAGAGCGCGGTCGGAGGCTAGGCCGTAACCACAGAGCGGGGACGTTCGTTGTCCCCTTGATGCTCGGACTCTCGCCTCACGACATCGAATGGCTCGAGACGATCTCGCAGGACGAGGATGCCCGCGCGCTGTTCCTTCGCATGGCCGCCCTCTCGCAGGAGGGCCGGCTCGAGCCGTTCCTCACCGAGCTGGCGCGGGACGACGAGCTGGACGAGCAGACGAAGGGCACGTTTGCGGAGCTGGCGGGCGACACCGCTTTCCTGCTCGCGGTCGCGGATTACCTGCGCAAGACCGCCGTCGCCCACTAGACGGCGCCTGCTTCCAGCTGGGGAAACCTTCCGGTTCCCCCAGGCCTCTTCCACGGTGGCACGAGCTTTGCTCGCGCCACATCGCGAAGCGATGGGCGATCGTGGATTCGAACCACGGACCTCCGCCTTATCAGAGCGGCGCTCTAACCAACTGAGCTAATCGCCCGCGCGCGGCGATGGTAGCGCACAGTTTTCCTTGCATGAGGTTTGGCGCCGGGGCCCGGCGCTAACATCAGATCGGGTCGCCCATGCACGAGATGGTCATCTACGGCGTCAGCTTCGACCTGGTCGGCAAGCAGCCGATCGTGTTGCTGAAGACGGCCGACGGGAACAGGTTCCTGCCGATCTGGATCGGCCACCCCGAGGCGGCCGCGATCCTGATGAAGCTCCAGGGCGCTTCGACGCCTCGCCCCATGACCCACGATCTGCTCACAGACGTCCTCGACCAGCTCGATTGCGAGGTCGTGCGCATCACGGTCACCGAGCTGCGCGAGAACACCTTCTACGCGAGCATCACCGTGCAACAGAACGGCTCCGAGATCGAGATCGACTCCCGACCGTCGGACGCGATCGCAATCGCCGTTCGCTCCGACGCCCCGATCTTCGCAGCCGAGCGGGTGATCGAGGAGTCGGCGATCGAGTTCGAGGGCGAGGACGTGAACGAGGAAGAGATCGTCGACGAGTTCAAGAAGTTCCTCGACGACGTCTCTCCGGATCAGTTCGCCGTCGGCGAAGAAGAGAACTAGGGAGGGTTTGGCGGAACACCGGCTGTGTCGCCAGGCCGCGCTTCTCGCCCCAGGACTGCGTCCTCAGTCGCACCCGTATCTCATTGATACGGGCGCTCCCTGCGTCCTTGCCTGGGAAAGAGCATCGCACCCTGGTAACGAGCGGCGTCCGCGAAACCCTCCAACGACAGAGCCGCCTTGCGGCGGCCCTGTGCTCTTAGATCCCGACGGTCGCTAGATCTTCTTGCGCGCCCGCCACTTGTTGAAGATCGGCGTCATCTCTCGATGCGCCGCCCGCATCGCTTCGTCCGCGGTCATGTCGCCGCGAGCGACCCGGGCGAACATCTGCGGGACGATGAACTTGTTGAACACCTCGTCGATCGCGGCGTTCGAGTAGCCGGGGTGGCCAACGTTCGTCGTCCAGTTCTTCGAGATCCGGTCGAGGATCGGGTACCTCCCGGGTACCTCGTTCGGATAGCTCGTGTTCCTGCGTAGCCGGACCGGGATGTTCTTCACGGAGCCCGGGAACGCCGGGAAGTTGTAGAAGTAGCTGTTGAGGAAGTGCCCCGTGTACTTCGTGCCGATGTCGAGGAGGAACTTCCTCGCAGCCCGCTTGTTCTGCGCGAACTTCCAGATCACGTACACGCCCATGACATGCTCGAGGCCCATGCGCGGGCCGGGTCCGTCCGGAATCGGCAGGAGCCGGATATCACGGTTGAAGCGGAGATTCCGCTGCTCTGCGCTCCGGGCGATCGAGATCGCGTTCATTGCGAGCGACAGCCGGCCTGCGAGGAACGCATCGTTGTTGGACGAAGCCGTCCACGCGAACACCTCGCTCGTCATCCCGCGCCGATAGAGGTCCCGCATGAAATTGAGTGCGTCGCGGGTGCCCTTGCTCTTGATCGTGACGCGGGCGTCGGCGTTCTGGATGTACGCGCCGAAGCACTGCAGCAGAGCGATGAGGGCCATGTTCGAGTCGAGCTCGTTGGACATCCCGATCCCAATGGGGTTGCCCATGGCCTTCAGCCGCGGAGCGGCTCGGCTGATGTTGTCCCACGTCGTCGGCCTGAGGCCAACCTCGCCCCAGAGATCGGCGCGGTAGTGGACGGGATCGGGGACGTAGTTGTCGGCGAAGCCGAAGTACTTCTTGGTTCGCGGGTTGTAGGTGCTCTTGCGGCCGACGCGGCCGATCTTCCCGACCTTCCGCTCGACCTGCTGAACGATGTCGTTGAGCGCGATCACGCGATCCTCGTACGCCGCCGGCGGCGAGAGGAACTGGAACAGGTCGTGGCCGCTTTGAGAGGCCACCTCTGCGGCGGCCCTGGAGGGCAGCTCGGCCAGGTTCACGTGGTCGACACGGACCTCGGTGTCGTTCGCCTGGCCCCAGCGCTTGACGTAGACGTTGTCGAACCACTTGTCGTAGGCGGGTACGAAGTGGCTCCACTGGATGATGCGGAGCGTTCCGGCGAGCTCCCTGTGCCGGAACTTCGGCACCCCGGCGACGGCTGTCTTCGCCCCGGCCGACCCGTAGACGAGGACGATGGTTCCCAGCGCGGCTCGCCGCAGGAGCTCGCGTCTCGTGAGCTCGTCGTCGACCTTCGTGATGTCGACTCGCTCCCGCCGGTCCTTCACTCAGATCACCTCTCTTCGTGGTTTTCCTCCGAGTCCGCTCCTAGGGTTTCGCTCGATTGCTCTCCTTTCTCTGGCTCATCGAAAGGCGCCGCCGGTGAAGCCGGCGATGAAGCGGTTGAGGAAGACGTTGTAGAGGAGTGCCAGGGGAATCGCGGGGATCAGCGTGGCCGCCATCAGCGCTCCCCAGTAGAAGACGTCGCCGCGGATCAGCTCCGTCGGGACGCCCGCCGAGATCGTCTTCTGTTCGGTGCTCGAGATGAACGTGATCGCGTAGACGAACTCGTTCACCACGAGCGAGAACGTGAAGATGACCACTGTGAGGATTCCGGGCACGGACAGCGGGAAGACCACCCGGACGAGAGACGTAAGCCGTGAGGCTCCGTCCACGAGAGCCGCGTCCTCGAGCTCTGGCGGGATCGTCTTGAAGAAGCCCATGAGCAGCCAGATCGAAAACGGAACGGTGAACGACGGGTAGACGAGGATGAGCGACCACAGCCGGTCGTGGAGATTCAGCTCGGCGACGAGGCGCGAGAGCGGCAGGAAGAGCAAGGTGGGCGGCACGAGGTAGATCAGGAAGATCCCGACGCCGATGGTCTGCCCCCAACCGCCCAGGAGTCGGGCGAGGGCATAGGCCGCCGGGAGAGCGAGCACGAGCGTGATCAGCACGACTGCTCCGCCGACCAGCGCGGTGTTCTGGAGCCACTCCCGGTAATCCGTCTGCTCGAAGAGGAACCTGAAGTTGCTTAGCGTCGGCGAGTCGGCATTGAACTTGAACGGAACCTGCTCGATGTCGTAGAGGTCGTTGTCCGCTCGCAGAGCGGTCATGAGCATCCAGTAGAAGGGGAACGCGAGGACGATCGCGAACGGCGTGACGATCAGCCAGCTGACGAGGGTCTCGCGCCGCGTGGCTCTCATGTCACCTCGACTCGGCGCGCGAAGCTCAGCATCAGGATGGCGACGAGCGCGAGCGCCGGAAGCAGGTAGAGGGAGATCGCTGCGCCTTGACCGAGTGCTGCGCTGTTGATCCCGGTATCGAATGCCCAGGTCGTCAACATGTGAGTGCTGTTGAACGGCCCGCCGTGCGTGAGGATGTACACGACCGTCATGTCGGTCGCCGTGAAGACGATTCCGAAAAGCAGGGCGACCAGCGCGATGGGCAGTTGCAGGGGCAGCGTGACGTACCAGAACTTCTTCAGCCCGGTGGCGCCGTCCACTCTCGCAGCGTCGTCGATCTCCGGAGGCATCGATGCGAGGCCCGCGATGAAGATCACGGTGGCAAAGGGAAGGATTCGCCAGGCGTGCGCGAAGATGATCGCCGCCATCGCGAGGTTCGGCTCGCCGAGCCACTGCGGCGGGTCGATCGGCTCGATCGGGGAGATCTGGATCCATCCCGGCCAGAAGTCGCGGGCGAACGCCCAGTTGAGCGCTTCGTAGGGGAAGAACGCCGGCGAGCCCGGCACGATGTCGTGGATCAGCGTCCAGTTCACGACGCCGTAGAGCGGGTGAAGGATCCAGAGGAAGGCCACGGTGCTCAGCGCCACAGGGGTGGCCCACGGGAGGATCACGAGAAACCGGAGGAACCACTTGCCCGGGAAGTCGCGGATGAGCGCGTGCGCGAGGACGCCGGCTCCGACGAGGACGATCGCCTGCGAGACGAGTGTGAAGATGATCGTGTTCCGCAGCGCGCGGCGGAAGTTCTCGCTCTGCCACGCCTCCGTGTAATTCTGGAAGCCGACGAAGTCGCCGGTCAGCGATCCCGCGGTCGCATCGGTGAGGCTGAGGTACACGGCGAGGACGAGCGGGGCTCCGACCAGCAGGACGATGAAGAGGACGGCAGGAGCAATCAGGAGCGGGCCGAGGAAGCGGCGCTCCTCGAAGACGTCCTGCCAGCGCCGGCCCTGGGAGCCGGTTGCGACGGTTGCCACCTCGGCCAGGATCGTAAACGGTGATGGGACGACGTGACGGGAGTATCGTTCCCAGCTGTTCGCATGGTGGAGGCGCGCGATAGCTGAGATCAAGCTCGAGCGGCTGACGAAGGTCTATCCCGACGGCACGAAGGCCGTGAAGGAGCTCGACCTGACCATCGGCGACGGCGAATTCACGGTGCTCGTTGGTCCTTCGGGGTGTGGAAAGACGACGGCCCTCCGCATGGTCGCGGGGCTCGAGCCGGTGACCGAAGGCGAGGTGCGGATCGGCGGCCGGGTCGTGAACGATCTCCCGCCGAAGAACCGCGACATCGCGATGGTCTTCCAGAACTACGCGCTGTACCCGCACATGTCCGCATACCGGAACATGGCCTTCGGGCTGAAGCTACGGAAGTTCGACAAGGCGGAGATCGACCGCCGGGTGAAGAGCGCAGCCGAGGTTCTGGGGCTCCAGGACGTCCTCGGCAAGCGCCCCCGCACCCTCTCCGGCGGCCAGCGCCAGCGCGTCGCGATGGGCCGGGCGATCGTGCGCGAGCCGCAGGCGTTTCTCATGGATGAGCCGTTGTCGAACCTCGACGCAAAGCTTCGCGTCGAGATGCGCGCGGAGATCGCGCGGATCCAACGGGATCTCGCAGTGACGACGATCTACGTGACCCACGACCAGACCGAGGCGCTCACGCTCGGCGAGCGCGTCGCCGTGATGCGCGACGGCGTTCTTCAGCAGTACGACGTGCCTCAGAGGCTGTACGACCACCCCGTGAACCTCTTCGTCGCCGAGTTCATCGGCTCGCCGGCGATGAATCTCGTCGGCGCGGACCTCGTGCGGGACGACGGCCGGCTCGAGGCGCGGTTCGGCAGCCATCGGCTCGCTGTCGACGATGGCCTCCTGGAGGCGCGACCCGCGCTCCGCGGATTCGAGGGCAAGCCGCTGATCCTCGGGATTCGCCCGGAGGACTTCGAACACGCGGAAGGTGAATCCGACGGTCAGATCTCGGCGCCCGTCGACATCAGAGAGGACATGGGCTCCGAGGTCTTCGTCCACTTCGCCGTGGACGGCCGGCCTGTGCACGGCGAGGATGTCAAGGCAGCCGTCGGGGCGGACACCGTTGACGTCCGCGGGGAGCACGGCACGGTCTTCGTGGCGCGACTGGGCCGGGGTGCGAGCTTCAGGGAAGGCGACAACGCCAGGCTGCGGGTCGCCCGCGACCGCCTGCACTTCTTCGACCCTGCCACGGGTCTGGGCATCTACCGCAACTAGGAGGGTTCGCCGAACCTCCTAACTGAAGACGCCGATCACCATCTGCAGGCCGTTGAAGGACATGTGCACCAGGATCGGTGGATACAGGCTGTCCGTGCGGTAGCGCAGGAGCGCGAGGCCGGCGCCGATCACGAAGAAGACGGGGATGCCCACGATCAGGCCGTGGGCCAGCGCGAAGGTCAGCCCGGTGATGACGATCGCCGCCCAGACTCCGAACTGGCCCAAGAGGTAGTAGCCCAGGCCGCGGAACGTGAGCTCCTCGGCGAGGGGGGCCGCGACTGCAATCGCGAGAAAGCTGAGGATGAGCGCGCCGACGCGGTCGGGCTGCCAGCCCGCCGGGTCGAGCCCCTGCTCCTCGCCGGCGTGGAAGATCGCCTCGAGGATCGCCCCGACGATGAACACCGCGACGAGCAGGCCGATCGTCAGCCCGCCCGCGCGCTTCCACGAGGTCGGCCGCTTGAGTGCGAACGTCTCGCGCCAGTCCAGGCCGCGGGCGATCACCAGCACGATCCCGATCAGCAGGGCGTAAACGAGCAGGCCGCCGAGCCCGAACTGGTACTGGTAGACGGCGTCCGACCGATCGGCGTCGTCCTCGGCGGCAGCGGCGGAGAGGAAGCCGATGAGGATGAGGGTGCCGACGAGCACCCACCAGGCGAAGAGCTTGCGCCCGAGCGCCTGCTCGCGGGGACGTGCGAGCTCCGGCTCGCTCACGCCACCCACTGCCAGAGGGCCCACTGTGCCGACACGACTCCGAGCAACACGGCGCTCACGACTACCACCCCGGTGTGCAGGCGCGGGCGGGAACCGAGCACGGCGAGCGCCATGAAAAGCGGGAAGACCACGAGCCCGAAGCGCTGGATCGAGAGCAGCGGCCAGCGTTCGGACGGCACGCTGAGCGGGATCGCCAGGCTCAGTGCCGCGAAGAGCCCGTACGGAGCCCCGAACTGGCGCCAGGCGAGAACGCTAAGCCCGGCGAAGAGGACGAGGAACGCTAGCTGAGCGAGGTTGATCGCCGCGACGCGGTCGGGGTCGGCGTCCTGGACGGCGCTCCAGTATCGGGTCGTGTCCGAGCTGGAGGCGAGCTGCCTGACGCCCGCCCAGCCGGCCCGAAGCCCTTCCCAAAGCCCTCCGAGCGGTCCTGCCGGAGCGAGCTCACGGCTCCAGGTCTGCTCGGCGCGGAGAAACGCGAACGGATCGCCGAGCTTCCACCAGAGGTAGAGCGGGTAGAGGGCGAAGAGCGCCGGTGCAGCGGCTAGCCGGAGCAGCGCGGCACCCCGGTTCGGCGCCCGCCACGCAAAGAGCACCAGCGCGGGGAGCAGAGCGACTCCGAGTGGCCGGGTCAGCCACGCCAGCCCGGCGGCGATGCCGGCGCCGAGGAAGCTCCCGCGCTCGGCGAACCAGAAGCTGGCGACCGCGGCGACCAGGAAGAGCGATTCGCTGTAGACGGCTCCGAGGAAGAGCGCGAACGGAGAGATCGCCAGGTAAAGCACCGTCCGACGTGCCCCGTCGTCGCCCAGGCGGAGCAGCGCTAGCCGGTCGAGCATCACGAAGGCTCCGAGACAGGCAGCGAGCGAGATCAGGACGCCCGCCAGAACGTAGTGCCCGAGCAGCACGCGGCCGAGCAGCCCGACGAGCAGCGGGTACAGCGGGTAGAAGGCGGCAGCCGCCTGCTCCGTGGCGCCGTAGCCGTCCTCGGCGATCCGGAGAAACCAGACGCTGTCCCATCGGGCCCAGACGTCGACCACGAGCCCGGCATCGCGCGTGTACTCCGGACGGTCCCAGCGGGCGACATCGGGATGCACGTTCGGCTCGAAGGTCAGGTACGCGAGAATGACGGCCGACCAGATCGCCGCCCGGCTCCACAGGAAGACGTCGAGAATACGGCCGATGGCGCCACGCTACTTCACCCTCGACGAGGCCAACCGGGCCGTCGCCGAGCTGCGGCCGGTCGTGGAGCAGATGGTCGAGCACCGCCGGCGCTTCCTCGATGCGCAGCAACGGCGCGGCGCGCTCACGGAGCAAGCGGGCTCGAACGGCGGGGACCTGACGCCCGGAGACTTCGCCGAGCTCGAGAAGGAGCTCGAGGAGGAGGCGACGACTCTGGCGGTCTTCATCGAGCGGATCCAGTCCGCCGGGGCGCAGGTCAAGGATCTCGACGACGGGCTCCTCGACTTCCCCTCTCTCCGCGAGGGTGAGGAGATCCTCCTGTGCTGGCGCCTCGGTGAAGACGAGATCGCGTTCTGGCATGGCCCCGAGGAGGGCTTCGCAGGCCGGAAACCGCTCTAGCGCGTCGAAGGAACGCCCGTGGACTGGACCCGCCTGATCGTCGTCTGCGCCGTGATCGTGGGCGCCGTGATCCTCGCGAAGCTTGTCGACACGCGGATGGCGAAGCGCGAGCTCGCGCCCGGCGCGGTGACCCGGTACCGGGTCCTCCGCCGCAGCATCATGGGCGTGATCATCTTCGTCGGCGTCCTGACGGCGCTGCTCCTGATCCCGCAGGTGCGGGCCGTCGCAGGCGGCCTGCTCGCGTCCACGGCGATCCTCGGCATCGTCATCGGCCTCGCCGCCCAGCGGACGCTCTCGAACTTCGTCGCCGGGGTGATGATCGGGCTGGCGCAGCCGATCCGCCTCGGCGACCGGGTGGCGGTGGTCGAGGGTGAGGGGATCGTCGAGGAGATCGGGCTCGTGTACACACGGATCCGCATGGACGACAGGACGCGGCTCGTGATCCCGAACGAGCGCCTGGCTGCCGATACCATCAGGAACTCCACCATCGCGAGCCGGGAGACGCTGGCCGAGATCACCGTCCCCGTGCCGCGAGACAAGGATCTCCGGACCGTGATCGACCTCCTCCGCGAAGCAACGAATCCGAGCGACGTCCTCGTGACCGCCCTCGACGCCGACGGTGTCGTCACGGTGCGGGCCTGGGCGGACGACGAGTCGGCGGCGCGCCGGCTCGAGAGCGATCTGCGCCTTCGCGCCCACTCCCGGCTGCTCGAAGCCGGCATTTACGCGTGAGCCCCTATCGCCGAAGCCGGTCGCGCAGCACGGGCCGGTTCGAGGACGAGACCTACCGCCGCCGCTCGCGCCGTCAGAGGCGCCGGGCCAAGACGCGCCACCGTCGGAAGCTCGCCCTGCTCGTTGCCGCCGTCGTGCTGGTCGTCGCCGCGATCGGGGCAGCGGGGATCACCGGCGCGGCGGCGATCGCGCCCCGCTGCGATCTCGACCGCCTTCGCCCGGTGGAGATCGGGCAGAACTCGTTCGTCTATGCGGCAGACGGCTCGCTGCTCGGCTCGATCCCCGCGGAGAAGAACCGGCAACCGGTGAAGTTGAACCGGATCAGCAAGTGGATGCGGCTGGCCACGATCGCGATCGAGGATCGCCGCTTCTACGAGCACAGCGGGATCGACCTCGAGGGGATCGCGCGGGCGCTCTCGAAGGACATCCGCGCCGGCAAGGTCGTCGAGGGCGGCTCGACGCTTACGCAGCAGCTCGTCCGCAACCTCTACGTCGGGAACGAGGTCACGTTCGAGCGGAAGGCGATCGAGGCCTGTCTCGCCGTCCGGCTCAACCGCCGGCGGTCGAAGGACTGGATCCTGGAGAACTACCTCAACACCGTCTTTTACGGGAGCCGGGCGTACGGCGTCCACGCAGCGGCGCAGACGTACTTCTCGAAGCCGGCGTGGAAGCTCGGGCTCGGCGAGGCCGCGCTGCTCGCGGGCCTCACCCAGGCGCCGTCGGTCTACGACCCGTTCAACAACCCGCGGACCGCCCTCGCCCGACGGGACCAGGTGCTTCGGGCCATGCTCGACCAGGGGAAGATCACGCAGCGCCAGTACCGGCAGGCAGTCGGTGACCGCGAGATCCGCCTTCGCCCCGGGAAGCTCTATACGCGGATCAGGGAGCCCTACTTCTTCAGCTACGTGCGCCCCCTGTTGATCGCGCAGTACGGTGCGAACACCGTTCGCTCCGGCGGGCTGCGCGTTTACACGACCGTCGACCGCCGCTTCCAGCAGGCGGCGCGGAACGCAATCCTTCGGACGCTGCCCTACCCCGACGACCCGGCCGCTGCGATCGTCTCGATCAACCCGGCCAACGGTGCGATCCGCGCAATGACCGCGGTCACCCCGGGCAAGCGCGGGAACCAGTTCAATCTCGCGTCCCAGGGTCGCCGGCAGGCCGGATCGACCTTCAAGGCGTTCGTGCTGGCGGCGGCAATCGCCGAGGGTGTCGATCCCGACTCGACGACCTATACCTCGCGCCCGTTCACCTACCAACCCGACCCGTTGAGCGAGCCGTGGGAGGTCTCCACGTATAGCCACGACTACCTCGGCACCGTGCCGATCTCGACCGCCACCCTCTCCTCCGACAACACTGTCTACGCGCAGCTGACCCTCGATCTCGGCCCTGAGAAAGTGGCGGCGATGGCGCACCGTCTCGGCGTCCGCTCGAACCTGAAGACGAAGGAGGGCGTCCACGTCCCCTCCCTCGGCCTGGGCTCGGCTGCGATCTCACCGCTCGACATGGCCTCGGCCTATGCCACGCTGGCGGCCGGCGGCATCTACTCGGAGCCGATGGCCATCCGCAAGGTCGTTCTGCCGGACGGGACCGAGGACAAGGACGCGGGCTGGGGCAGGCCGCAGCGGAAGCGCGTCGTCGCGGACTGGGTCGCGGACGAGGTGACGAAGATTCTCGAGGAGAACATCGACGTCGGCACCGGCACGAACGCGGGCGTCTTCTTCAGCCGCCCCGCCGCAGGCAAGACCGGCACGACGGACGAGCACACCGACGCCTGGTTCTG
>Ga0126305_10000141_pt1 | contig 31524 bp, 25 predicted proteins | sample Plot26_FD_92536 | JGI IMG/M metagenome (GOLD analysis project Ga0126305, IMG submission 92536) | Serpentine soil microbial communities from UC McLaughlin Reserve, CA, USA - Plot26 | ecosystem: Environmental > Terrestrial > Soil > Grasslands | place: USA: UC McLaughlin Reserve, Lake County... | reverse complement strand
TATTCCCGCGTTATCGGAACCACTTCTCTTCGTGAGGCGACCGAGGCGCCGCCCACGCCATTCGGAAGCACGAAGTGGCAGGTCCTCAGGCGATTTTCCGGTCACTTTTCCGGTCATCGGGCGAAAACGTTGGATTGCCTAGGTGGGGTACTGCAAGAAATTGCCGTCGATACGCGGTTTTTCCGGGTGGCCCCCCAGGGATTCGAACCCTGAACCAATGGATTAAAAGTCCACTGCTCTGCCGTTGAGCTAGAGGGCCGCATCGTGCGTCACCATTCTCGCCCAAAGTGCCGGTATCATGCACGTCTCGGAGTCATCGCGGTCCCTGGCCAGCGAATTGGTGCCGGTTACTCATGGACGATGATGAACGGATTGCGCGCTCGGGCGACAATTGGTCTTGCTGGCGCGGCGACTATTGCGCTGGCGGCGCGCCGCGCGGGCGCGCTCTCAACCGGCGGCACTCTGGCCGCTACCGCAGTTGGCGGCGCAACCGTTACCGGGTCGGGGATCCGCGGTGGCACGATGCTGGTCGCGTTCTTCGTCTCCTCGACTCTGCTCGGCCGGCTGCCGGCCATTACGCACCTCGAACAACAACGCGGCAGGGAACGGGATGCCGTGCAGGTCATGGCCAACGGAGGCGTCGCGGCGGGCTTGGCCCTGGCATCGTCGTTAACCCAGGGATGGACCTGCTCGCTGCTCACCACCGGGTTCGGCGGAGCCGTGGCGACGGCTACCGCCGATACCTGGGCGACCGAGATCGGTTCTCGCTCGCGCACGCGGCCACGGTCGATCGTGACAATGCGACCGATTGCGGCCGGCGCATCCGGAGGAGTGACCGTGGCAGGCCTCGCGGCGTCCGCGGCTGGCGCGGCGCTCATCGCCGGGATGGCATCCCCGCCGTTTGCTTGTACATCTCGTCATCCACCCTCGCGGGCGGTCCCGATTGCCCTCGGCGGCTTCTCCGGAGCGCTCGTCGACAGCGTGCTCGGTGCAACCGTGCAGCAGGTGCGTTTCTGTGATGCGTGCGCTGTCGAAACCGAACAACGGCTCCACCGCTGCGGCGCACTAACCCGTCCCACGCGTGGCGCGCCATGGTGCGACAACGACACCGTCAATGGACTCGCCACTGCGGCCGGCGCGGCAACGGCGATTCTCGTCGAATTCGCCACTTCTATCCGCCGCCAGTGAGGGTGAAGCACACGTCGTATTGACAACGCAAGGCGGAGCGCGAGTAGAGTACATTGGCCGCGCGACGATTCGACCCGGCACGGGTCGTGCCGCCTTAAATGTCCGGCTGGGTACGTGCCCGGCCTAGCTTCAGCCCGACCCACGCGAGCGCGCCGGACCGCTGGGAGACGCACTGATGATGCTTTCGTGGTTTCGGAAGCTCGCGCTTGGCTCGCTGCTCATCTGGCTCAATCCGGTTGCGGCGCTCGCGCAAGAATCGACTCCATCCGCCACGCCTCAAGCTCCTCCTCCGCCGCCAGAAGTGTCACAACCGGCCTACGACGTGCTCCGAGTCGACGACAACGGCATTGGGCGCGCCTACCGCGTCTGGGAAGAGTGGGTGCCGGAGGTCGTGACCACTCCCGATGGCGGCGCCTGGGTCTTCTTCACCGCGCAGATTCGCACCTCGGAGGGCAGCACCGAGCGCCGCCTGTTCGCTTCCCGTTTCGATCCCGAGAAAAAAGTCTGGCTCCCGGCACGCGGCATGGGTTCCAGCGCTACTCAATTCGGCGCAACCGCAGCGACCGATAGCCAGGGAGTCGTCCACCTCATTTACTCGAATCGCGTCGGTGACAGCTCCGATGCTTGGAGTCAGCTCGTCTATCAACGATTGGTGAATGGCTCCTGGACAGACCCCGTTCCAGTGGCGCCCCACCCGGATGCCGGACACCAGATGCTGGCGTCCCTCGCCATCGATGCTCATGATGGCCTCCACGTCGTCTGGCGGGACCAGCGATTTGTGACGCCTGAAGCACGCGCCAAGCTGGCGACCAACGCCGATCTCCTCTCGAGTGATCTCGTCGAAGGTGAGTGGATCAAACCGACGTTGATCAACAATCGCGAGGCGCCGGATGTCAATCCTGGCTGGCCCCATCTCGTCGCCGACGGCGACCGCCTCGTCGTCGTCTGGTCGATGTACCGCGGCACGACCGCTGAGGAGATGAAAAGCGCCGTCCGCGTCGACTGGAGCACCCGCCCGCTGGATGCCTCCCGCGGGTGGAGCACGCCGCAAACGCTCTACATGCGTGAAGGTGGCGACGCTGGTGGCCGCCTGATCGACCTCGCCGCCGATCCGCGCGGCGGGGCCGTTGTTGTCTACGGTCTCTTCGACCACGGCAACAACGACCTGATGCTGCAGCGGCTCGATACCGGAAAAGACGCGTGGACAGCGCCAGTCCTGATCGCCCACGGTGACTTTGGATACCTCCCGGCTGTCACCATTGCGGGCGACGGCACCATTTACGCGGTCTTCAACAACGGCCGTAACCGCGATGTCGACATCGGCGGGCTCATCGCCGATGCCTCAGGACAGAGCTCCGGAGCCGTGACGCTGACGCCGGCGGAGGGCGGCATCACGGCACGGGCCTCCATCGCACTAGACCGCGACGAGACTCCCTGGGTGGTTTATATGCATCAGCCGGAAGGTTCGACCAACGTGACCGAGATTCAGACCGTTCGCGCGGCGACGTTCACGCCGCCTGCTCCCTCGTGACAGCCAATCAGGTTTTTGCATCCGCACGCGCGGCGCGGGCGGCGGCAAGCATCGTCGCTACCGGCGCAGGGAAACCGGTCCACAACTCGAATGCGCGGGCGCCCTGGTGGACGAGCATCGCCAGTCCGTCGACCGTCTTCAGCCCGCGCGCCTGCGCTGCGAGCAGCAGGTCGGTGTCTCGGTAGGTCAGGTCGGCAACGACGGCGCCGTCGGGCAGCAGATCGAGACGTGGCAGAGCGATCGGCGTTTCTCCGGCATGCCACCCGAGCGAGGTGGCATTGACGAGCAGCCCGGCTCGAGGAAGTTCCCGCGCCATCAAGTCCTCGTCAAGCCGCATCGGGCGCACCGGCGCGGGATGGAGATCCTGCGCGAGCCGCGTCGCTCGTTCGTCATCGCGGTTGGCGACTACGATCTCACCGGCTCCTGCGGCTTCTAACGCGAGGACGACCGCTCGCGCGGCGCCTCCCGCCCCGACGACGATGGCAACCTGAGGCGTGTGCCCGCCAAGAGCATCCGACACCGTCACGGCGAAACCGTAGATGTCGGTGTTGTCGCCCAAGAGGGCGCCGCCGCGATTGACGATCGTGTTGACCGCACCGGCTCGTCGCGCGGCCGCCGACACGTCCTCGAGCATGCTCATCACCGCGATCTTATGCGGCACGGTGATGCTGGCGCCGAGGACTTGCGGATCACGCAGGGACTCCACTCGGTTCGCGAGGTCAGCCGCTTGCGTATGCCAGCGTTCATAGACCGCCGGGATGCCGAGCTGATCCAGCGCCGGTTGGTGCAATGCGGGTGAGAGAGAATGCGCGACGGGATCGCCGATCACGCCCAGCCGGTAGGGGCCGCCGGATGGGTCGAGGACGGCACGCTGGCCCAATCGCCTACCCGCCGCTGTTCAGGTACTGATCGACGTTTTGGGCTTGCTCTTCCGCAGTGACGGCGAAGGCATGTTCACCCGATTCACCTTTGGCCACGAAGTACATGTAGGGGGTGTCGTTCGGGAAGAGTACCGCCTGGATGGAGGCGAAACCGGGGTTCGCAATCGGACCCGGGGGCAGCCCATCCTTTTGATAGGTGTTGTACGGGCTGTCGTAAAAGAGATCGTCCCCTGAAAGCTTTGGCCACCATTCATCCGGTGTGCCAAGCACATACTGGACCGTCGGATCCGCGTCCAGCCGCCAGCCCTGCTCCCAGCGGCTCAGATAGACGTCCGCAATCGTCGGTCGCTCCTCCGGAATCTGCGCTTCTCGCTCGACGACCGATGCAAGCGTGACGACGTCGTGGATGGTGAGCCCCATCTGCTGAGTGCGTTGCCGCATATCCGGCGTGTACTTGTTGCCGAAGTTCGTCAGCATGGTGACGACATTAAGGACGGGATCGTTGCCGTCGAACCGGTAGGTATCGGGAAAGAGATACCCCTCGAGAGTAGCGTCAGCGGGCAGGCCCGCCAGGAAGTCGAACTGTGAGCGATCGATCCCCTTGACGGCATCCAGGAAGGCTTGCGCGCCACCTTTACCGCCCAGTCTTTCGTACTCCTGCGCAATCTGCTCGATACGCCAGCCTTCGGGAATGGTGATGTCAAATGACTCCGGGGCCGTCGACTCGGCCTGCACGGGAGCCTCCTCGGCCGGTGCGGCTCCAGTAATTCGGTCCACGATCTGCGGGACGCTCATACCCTTGCGCAGGGTGTAGGTTCCCGGGATCAGCGCGCCGCCCGAGAGTTTGAATTGCCCCTGAAACAGCATGGTCGATCGGATGAGCCCCTGGGCCGCCAACTCGTCGGCAATCTCAGCATCGCTCTGATCCTCGAAGATGGTGAGCATCACCGGTTCGCCGGCGTCACTAGGACGGGCGAGCTCGGCCGCATAGGAGAACGCCCACACTCCCGTGGCCAGCACAACCACCGAAAGGGCGGCTATCGTCACCACCTTGAGTGATTGGGTGAAGACACGTAACACGCTATCGAGACCCTCCAATGCCGACTGCCCGGCGACCAGCCTGACGGATCGCCGCGCTCCCGATGTCGTCATAATAGATTCCGTGACAGCGAGCAACAACCGAACGAGCCCACTCCAACTGCCAGCGCAAAGGCACGAACCGCGCCCACGCATCGTCGTCGTTGCTGGTCCGACCGCCGTCGGCAAGACGGCTCTCGGCGTTGAGCTGGCTGTGGAATTCAATGGAGAGGTTGTCAACGCCGACTCGCGCTATCTCTATCGGGGGTTCGACATCGGCGTCGCCAAACCGAATCTCACTGAGCGGCGGGGAATTCCCCATCACCTCATCGACCTCCTGCCGCCGGATGGCGAAATGACCCTGGCCCGCTATCAGGACTTTGCGCTAGACGCCATCGAAAACGTTCTGGGCAGAAACAAGCTGCCAATCCTCGTTGGCGGCACACCGCTCTACATCAATGCGGTCATCGAAGGCTGGCGCATGCCGCGTGTTCCCCCTAATCTCTCGCTTCGCGCCGCGCTCGAGGCCGAGGCGCTGGCGAACGGTACCGACACTCTAGCCAACCGACTACGCGAGGTCGATCCGGCGGCAGCAGAACGATGCGGCCGCAACCTTCGTCGCATCATTCGGGCCCTCGAGGTCTACGAGACAACTGGTATCCCCATGTCGGCCCAGGAGGGCAAGGGTCCACCTCCGTTCGCGGCCCTCGAGATCGGGTTGACGATGCCTCGCGATGCGCTCTACCGCGCCGTGGACGACCGGGTGCGCGATCAGATCGCGCGAGGACTCGTCGCCGAGGTGCGGTCTCTAATGGAGAGCGGGGTTCCGGAGAACGCCCCGGCCATGAGTAGCCTCGGCTATCGCCAGCTGGTGCCGTATATCCTCGGCGAGTCGAGCCTCGAGCAGGCTATAGAGCGGATTCGGTTTGATACGCACCGCTACGTCCGCCATCAGGAGACCTGGCTGCGCCGCAATGCGCGGCTGATCTGGTTCGACGTCACGATCCCGGACTGGATGAGCAGCGCGAAGGCGCGAGTCCGGGCGTTCCTGAACGAATCAGTTGCGCCTTCGCCCCCCGGCTCCTGCCTCTCGTAGGATTTGCACCCTTTGCATCCTTTGCAGCCTTTGCAACCCTCGCCATCGTCGCCTGCACGGCAGCGGGCTCCTCACGGCCCGATTCCGCGGTTCTGACAGCCAAGGGCTCGTATACTTCGCGGAAGCGCGATTGCCAACCAACACTCGCGCGAGCAGAAAGGACTCCAGTGGACCGCCAGGCGTACGTCGAGCACATCATCGATCATTACCAGAATCCGCGGAACAAGGGGCGTATGGACCATGCCAGCGTTCACCTCGGCGGCGGCAACCCCGGCTGTGGCGACCTCATCACGATGTACGTCAAGGTCGGCGACGATGACCGCGTCGAAGCCGTGTCGTTTGAAGGAGACGGCTGCACCATCAGCCAGGCTGGCGGCTCAATCGTCACCGAGTTGGCAAAAGGTCTCACGCTCGACGAGGTGAAGGAGCTGGGTCTCGCCGACATCAACGACGAGATGGGTGAAGACGTCGTCAAGAGCCGGGTCCGCTGCGCGACCCTTGCGCTCGGGACACTGCAGGCCGCGGTCGACCAGTTCCGAAGGGATCGCGAACGACGCGAGGCAGGTCTGCCGCCGATCGAATTGAAACCTTTCGAGGTCTAGCGACCTTTGGCACGGGGTCGCCATCGACCTGGAGCATTTCCTCCAGCGCCGTTCTCTGAGGCATGAATGGGGAAATCGCCCCGAGTTGCTGAGATCACGCTAAGCGCTGCCTGGCATGCAGGAGCGGTACCGGCGCAACTAGACACGACCGATGGCGTTTCGCTCGAGATCATTCACCGTGGTACCTGGAGTCACGGTCTCGGGCCGGATTTTCGCGACGCGCTCATCCTCTTCGACGGACGCGAGCTCCGCGCCGGCAGCGTCGAGATTCACCTGCGCACCCGCGGCTGGGCAGATCACGGGCACCATCTCGATCCCGCCTATGACACGGTCGTTCTCCATCTCGTCGGGCAGCATGACGAAACCGAAACGCGTCGCTTGAACGGGGCCATCGTCCCCGTCGCCGTTATCGGCCCCGTCGAGCGATTCGCCGTTCCGGAGCTCGCCACCTGGAACTGGCACACTGTCGGCGGCGCCACCTGCGCCAGCCAGCTCTCGGCTACCAACCCGGAATCCGCGCGCGAGGTCCTCCTCCATCTCGGCGATGTTCGACTTGCCGCTCGTTCGGCCCGGCTCGAGGGTCGCTTATCCGCCGAGCCACCTGGCGAGGTCCTCTGGAGTGAGTTGCTCGACGGACTTGGTTTCGCGATGAACCGGGAGCCAATGCGTGAGCTGGCGCGTGCCGTACCGCTATCGGCGATCGAGGCGCTGCTGCACGCCATGCCACGCGGTTCTCGTGAGGCCGTTGCGCGTGGAGTCCTTCTCGGGGTGGCTGGGTTTCTTCCCCTCTCACCGTCGGAAGCGCACCTGGGAGGGCTGACGAATCGCGACGTCACGGAGCTCGAGAGCCTTTGGTTCGAGCACGGCGGTTCCTGGCGCGACGAGCCAATCCCGGCGATGGCATGGAATCGGTCGCGAGTGCGGCCGGCCAACCATCCGGTTCCGAGGCTCATCGCAGCGGCCAGCCTCTTGGCCTCTGCCAGCGCACAAGGTGGGACACTCCCGACCATTCTGGGAGTCGTCCTCGAGCGCGACGACCCAATCAAAAGACTACGGGGGTTGACAGGAAGAGACGGCCGGCTTGGAATCGGCAGCGACCGAGCGATCGACATCTTGGCCAGCGGCATCATCCCGCTGGCGCTTGCACTCGCCGCGCATTCCGGTGATATCGACCTCATCGACGCCGCGTCCAGGCACTGGGAGCGTCTTCCTGCCCCAAGCCCTAATGCGGTGACGCGACGGGCGGTGCAGCAGGTTGCCGGACCGGCACCTCTGGGCAAAATCGGTGCCCGTGGGGCGCAGGGTCTGATCCACCTAGACACAGTACTCTGCCAGCCACGTCGTTGCTTCGAATGTCCGATCGCTGCTGCCGAGCTTTCTGTCAACGGCTGAATTTCCCCAATAGTGACACCACGATCACAACTCAAGCCAACAGCGGGCAGCCGCTACACGCGCCAAGCTGGGCTAATATCAACGCGGTTGCAACGGTTTGCTTTGGATATTTCCAATTTGTCACAGTTCGGATAGGTTGTCCATTAGTACTACCTATTGACATTGCGACAAATCTTGCAAATAGGTTTTCTTCCTGTAACCTTACAGCAGTCACAGTTGCGCGAAGGCGGGTCCTTGACCCGCGGTCGCCAGTGATGACGGCCGGTCAGACCCGTTCCTTGGTGGTCACAGTCGCCAACGCGGCGCTTCCGAGAATAGGCGCCAAATTGCACCGCAAATGAGGGAGCAAGAGAGCATGAACGCCCGCAGGTTCGATGCGCTCACGGTAGCGATGACGTCCGGCGCTCACCGCGCCAGCCGGCGCCGCGTCTTGCGCGGGCTGGCCATGCTTGCCACCCTGGGGGTTACCCCAGGGATCGCCCAAGCCTTTGACGGTGGTCCGCTTCCGGTACAGCCCGCCGTCGGTAGCGTCGGCTGCAACAGTGGGGCGGACTGCGCAGCTGGCGAGATCTGTCTGAACGGAGCTTGCGCCCCCCGGGGGCAGACTGGGACTGGAACAACAGGGCAGCTGGTGGGAGAACCAACCACTCCCGGGCCAGCCGCCGGCGGCGCTCCTCCGGGGACCACGCCCGTGACTGCGCCTGAAACTGTCCCGCAAACAGGCGTTGGCGGACTGATCCAGCCAGGCGAGCCGCTGCCAGCCCGGATTTACGCTGGTCGCTGTGGCGCCCTTGGCGCGGAGCCGGCCTTCCAGCTCATCGACGTCGGCGCCATCGAAGGTGCCGAAGCCGGAGAAGCTCCCCGAGGCGCGCTCACCGCGATACCGGCAGAGTTCAGCACGACGGTCGTCAACGCGCCCCTCGCTGACCTGCTCGCCGCCGAGCACGCGATCGACGTTCGAGTCGATGATGCCGATCCGGCCACCTCGATCGCGTGCGGCGACATCGGCGGCGCGGTTGAAGCGGGCACCGAAGGCGACGAGCTCGCGGTCGGACTCCAGGAGCGTAGTCAGTCCGCATACTCCGGTATCGCCTGGCTCCAGAGCCAAGTTGAGCGGACGGTGGTGCGCGTGTTCCTGGCGCGAGGCTTGGACAGCGAAGAAGTTGCGGCGGCGCAACAAGCGGCCCCTGTGGAAACCGCGGTGCCAGCGACTGAACCCGCCGTCACGGAGGTCTCGCAGCCTGCCGGCACCCCAGTCGTCGGCGCGGCGACACCTCTCGGTGCCGGAGCCAGAGTCGTGACGACGATCGACGTCAATCTCCGCGCCGAGCCGGCGGAGGAGGCCGAGGTCGTTTCCATCCTCGGCCAGGGCGTCGAGCTGGAAGTCACTGGCGCACCCGTTGGTGGCTGGGTGCCGGTGACCGAGCCGAGTTCTGGCCAGACAGGCTTTGTCAGCGATCAGTTCGTGACGCTCGTCACCTAGCATTTGCCACACCGCGACTGACTGGCGAAGCGGGAAGCCAGCACCATGGTGCTGGCTTCCCGCCATTTCGCGTCGCTCGCCTGACACGATTTCGACGACCTCCGATATAGTCTCATCGACTCACGAAGAGATCAGAACAGACTCGCTTGGCATGGCCGAATACGCCATGCCAAGCGCGAGGAAAGGGTTGAGCATGGCCGGGACCGCAGCGGGCAAGATCAGCGTGGGGGATCTCGCCGCGCTCATCGCCACGGACGACATCGATACGGTCGTCACCGCGGTCTGCGACATGCAGGGCCGTCTCGTTGGCAAGCGCGTTACGGGTCAATTCTTCGTCGAGCACTGCCTCGATCATGGGACCCACCTCTGCACCTATCTCCTCGGCACCGATATGGAGATGAACACGCCCGACGGGTATGCGCTCATCAACTGGGAGACCGGGTACGGGGACTACCTGAATCGTCCCGATTGGGCGACGTTGCGAGTAATTCCGTGGTTGGAGAAAACGGCACTCGTGCTCGGCGATCTCGTTGACGAGACCACCGGTCAGTTCGTCCCTGTCGCGCCGCGCTCGATCCTGCGTCGCCAGATCGAGCGGGCCGAGCGCCTGGGCTTTCGTCCCATGATGGCCTCGGAGCTCGAGTTCTATCTCCTGCGCGATACCTATGAAGAAGCGGCTGAGAAGGGCTGGGATGGGTTACGACCCTGGGGCTGGTACAACGAGGACTACCAGCTCCTCCAGGCGACGAAAGCAGAGCCCATCTACCGCCTGCTCCGCAATCAGATGACTCGCGCTGGTGTGCCGATCGAGTTCTCAAAGGGAGAAGCCGCTCCTGGCCAGCATGAAGTCAATCTCCATTACGATGACGCATTGGAGTCAGCCGACCGCGCCGCCATCTACAAGCATGGCGCCAAGGAGATCGCCCATCTCAACGGGTGCTCTATTACCTTCATGGCCAAACCCGATCAGACCTGGACCGGCTCCTCCAGCCACGTCCACATGAGTCTATGGGATACCGCAGGAGCAGTGAACCTCTTTGCGGACGACGGATCAACCCGCGAGATGTCGCAAACCATGCGTCATTTTCTCGGCGGTCTACTCGCGGGGTCGCGTGAGCTCTCGCTCTTCATCGCTAGCAACGTCAATTCATACAAGCGATATGCGGTGGCTTCATGGGCTCCGGTGAATATCGTCTGGTCCCGAGACAATCGGACGTGCGGGTTTCGCATTGTCGGAGATGGCTCGTCGCTGCGCATCGAGGATCGTCTGCCCGGCGGAGACGCGAATCCGTATCTCACCTACGCGGCGATTCTGGCCGCGGGTCTGAACGGTATCGAACGGGGCATCGAACCTCCAGCAGAGTTTTACGGCAATGCCTATGAGGCGACTGACATGCCACGGGTGCCCCGGTCGATGTCAGAGGCCATCGCCGCGCTGCGGGATAGTGCATTGGCGAGGGAAGCGTTTGGCGACGAGGTGGTGGCGCATTACCTCAACATGGCTGAAGTCGAGCTTCGTGCCTACGACATGGCTGTCACAGACTGGGAGCGCCGTCGGTACTTCGAGCGTGGCTGACCCCGGTCTCAATCAAGATGACGCGGATATCCTTCGCGGCAGCTTGCCGAGTCGGGCGCAGCGGCCGGGTTCGAAGGAGATAGTGCGTCGAGGAGCACGCGTTCTGTGACTGAGGTGATCGCGAGGCAAAGGGGACGGCGAGAGCGCCCCCCGATTGACCACCGGGGGGCGCCGCTTCTCGAGGGTATCTTGGCGTATCAACGGGGAGGCATCATTCCGTTCTCCACGCCAGGCCACAAGCTTGGTATCGGCGCGGACGACGAGCTACGTGAGACGTTCGGCGAGCGCGCATTTCGCAGCGACATCCCCTTGGGCGGGGGTGTCGGAGACACGCACTTCGGCGGCGAAGCCCTTCGTGTCGCGGAAGCGATGGCGGCCGACGCCTGGGGCGCCGACCGCAGCTTCTTCCTGCTCAATGGCTCGACCGCTGGCAACCACGCCTTCATGTTGGCGACCGTCCGTCCGGGCGACAAAGTGATTGTTGCTCGTGACCTGCACAAATCGCTGCTCGTGGCGCTGATCCTGACCGGCGCGGTCCCGGTCTACCTCGCGCCGCGGCTGCACCCGGAGCTCAACGTCGGACTCGGCATCTCAGTCGAGGAGGTCGCCGCGGCCCTGGAGATCCACCCCGATGCGAAACTCATCGTCCTGGTCAGCCCCTCCTACTGCGGGGTCGCATCCGATCTCGATGGTATCGCCGCTGTCGCTCACGCCAGGGGAATTCCGGTCTACGTCGACGAAGCCTGGGGACCGCATTTCCCCTTCCACCCTGCTCTCCCCCGTTCGGCGATGGCCAGCGCCGTCGACGGCGCGGTCACGTCGATCCACAAGGTACTGGGTGGTCTGACCCAGGCCGCGATCCTGAACGTGCGCGCCGAGCTCGTCAGCCCTGACCGCCTGCGAACGACCGTTGGCATGGTCCAGACGACCAGCCCCTCCGTACTCGTGTTGGCGTCGATCGACGCCGCCCGGCGGCAGATGGCGTTGCACGGCGAGACCTTGCTCGAGCGGACGATTGCGCTGGCCGCAGACGCGCGGCGACGGCTGCAGAAGCTTCCCGGAGTCGGTGTCCTCGACGCCGACCAACTCGGGATCGCCGATTTCGACCTCACCAAGCTCGTGATCGACGTCGACGGGTTAGGCATCACGGGATACCAGGCCGAAGACGCGCTCCGCAACCGTTTCGGGGTCGGTCCTGAGATGAGCGATCTCATCGGCCTCGTCTGTCTCATTACGATCGCCGATACCGAGGCAAGCATCGAGCGCCTCGTCGATGCTTTCGCCACGCTTTCGCGGGAGCACGGCTACGTTGGCAACAGACGCGCTGGCCATCGCTCCTCCGGGGCCGCTGTTGCCGCCGCAGAGCTGGCGATGTCGCCGCGCGAAGCTTTCTTCTCGGCATCATGCCCGATTCCCCTCACCCAGGCCAGCGGTGAGATCTCGACCGAGCTGGTCATCCCCTACCCGCCGGGCATCCCCGTCCTGGCTCCCGGTGAAGTCATCACCGACGAGAAGGTGGCGTATCTGGGCGAAGGCGTTGCTCACGGCATGTATGTCTCAGGCCCGGAGGACCCCAAGCTGCGGACCATCCGGGTCGTCGTCTGATTCTCAGGCGCCGGACTGAGCTCGCTTCGGTATCTTCGCCAGGCGCTCGGCCGCCAGCTGGATCGTCTCCGCACACTTGGCAAAGCAGAAGCGCGCCAGCAGCGGCGCACGGGCTGAATCGAGGTAAAAGGCGGAGGGCGGAACGGCCGCCACGCCGATCTCGGTGGTGAGCCAGCGGCAGAACTCGACATCACTCTCGAATTCAAGATGAGAGATATCGGACATCAGGAAATAGGCTCCACTCACGGGCAGCGTTGGCAGGTTCGCCTTGTCCAGCACGACCTTGAGCGCGTCGCGGCGCCGGTGGTAGTCCCTGCTCAGATCGCGGTAGTACCCCAGTTCCGGCGCTTGCTCCAGTGCGACGGCCATCGCCTCCTGAAATGGTGTGGCTGAGGCAAAGGTCACGAACTGATGAACGGCCCGCAGGGGTGCGGTCAATCTATCAGGCCCGATCGCGTAGCCAATCTTCCAGCCCGTCATGGAGAACGTCTTGCCGGTCGAATTGATCGTAAGCGTGCGCTCCCACATCGCGGGCAGGGTGGCAAGCGGCAAGTGCTTGGCGTCGTCGAACACGATCCGCTCGTAGACCTCGTCGGTCACGGCCACGACATCCCAGCGTTGACAGAGCTCCGCCAGCGTCGCCAATTCGTCTCGATGGAAGACTTTGCCAGTCGGGTTATGGGGTGTGTTGAGCAGGAGCACCCGCGTACGTGGACCAAATGCGGCAGCGGCTTCCTGCGGATCGAATGACCAGTCGGGCGGCTGCAGCGTTACCACCCGCAGCGACGCGCCCGCCATGATTGCGCTGGGCAGATACGAATCGTAAAACGGTTCAAAGACTACTATCTCGTCCCCAGGAGCAACGAGCGCCTGTACCGCGTCGAAGATGGCCTCGGTGGCGCCGGAGGTCACCGTGACCTCGCGGTCCGGATCGACGTCCATTCCGTATCGTTCGTTCCACGTTCTGGCGATTGCGGCACGGAGGCGGGGTGCGCCGTGAGACACGGCGTACTGATTGAGATTGGCGTTGACAGCCGCTTTGGCGGCCTCCTTGACGAAGGAGGGTCCGGGAAAATCGGGGAATCCCTGGCCCAGGTTGACGGCGCCGTGCTGGTTGGCCAGCCTGCTCATCTCGGTAAATACCGAGGTGCCAAAACCACGCACGCGAGGCGAAGCGACCTCTCTGATCAGGTCCGCTGGTGCCCAGGCCGCCCCCCCATGCCTGGCGGGATCAGCTCGTTGCTCCGAGACGGAGTTGCACCCGATGTCGCTATGAGTCACGTGCCGAATCTCACTACGCTGGCGCCCGGTACTCACCAAAAATGGAGCGCAATGTGTCGATAACCTGGCCGAGCGTTGCTCCGGCGCGCAGCGCTTCTCTCATCGGCGACAGGAGGTTTTCTCCAGAATTGGCAGCCGCCGCCACCTGGGCCAAAGTCCGCTCAACGGCTGGCCAGTCTTGAGCGGACTTGTGCGCCCGTACACGCTCCACTTGCCGCCGCACCGCGTCGTCGTCGATAACCTGTAAGGGAACTTCGACGCCCTCCTCTTCGACATAGCGATTGACCCCGACGATGATTGCTTCGCCGCGTTCGCGCTCGATCTCGCGCCGGAACGCATTCTCGGCGATCGCATTCTGGACGAATCCGTTTTCGATCGCGACAACCGCGCCACCGCGTGCCTCCACCTGACGCAGCCACTCACGCGCCCGCTCTTCGACCTCGTCGGTCAGTCGCTCCACAAAATACGAACCAGCCAGCGGATCGGCAGTGCGGGCCACTCCTGTCTCGTCCGCCAGAATCTGTTGTGTGCGTAGCGCGAGCGTCGCTGCGTCCTGAGTTGGCAAACCCAGCGCCTCATCGTACGAGTTCGTGTGCAGACTCTGCGTCCCACCGAGCACGGCTGATAGCGCCTGGTAGGCCACGCGCACGACGTTATTCAGCGGCTGCTGCGCGGTCAGTGTGACGCCCCCAGTCTGGGTGTGAAAGCGCACCATCTCCGATCGGGCATCCCGCGGCGCATAGCGCTCGCGAACGAGATAGGCCCAGAGACGCCTCGCGGCGCGGAACTTGGCAACCTCTTCGAAGAGATCCGAATGCGCGGAGAAAAAAAAGCTCATCCGCGGCGCGACCTGATCGATGGTCAGACCCGCGGCCAGCGCCGCCTCGATATACGCCAGCCCATTGGCAATCGTGAAAGCAATTTCCTGCGCGGCGGAGGAACCCGCCTCCCGTATGTGATAGCCCGAAACAGAGATCGTATTCCACGCCGGGAGTCTCTCCGCACAGTAAGCGAATGTATCAGTCACCAACCGCATCGAAGGCCGCGGCGGAAAGATGTAGGTGCCACGGGCCGCATATTCCTTCAGGATGTCGTTTTGGATCGTCCCGCCCAACGACGCCGGATCGACTCCGCGCTCCTCGGCGACAATCTCGTACATGAGCAACAGCAGCGCGGCAGGGGCGTTGATCGTCATCGACGTCGTGACGGCGCCCTGGTCGATGCCATCGAAAAGCTGGCGCATGTCGTCGACCGTCGAGACAGGCACACCAACGCGCCCAACTTCGCCCTGAGCACGCTCGTCATCCGAGTCGAGCCCGAGCTGCGTCGGCAGATCGAAGGCGACGCTCAGGCCAGTTGTTCCTCGCTCGAGCAGCAGGCGGTACCGAGTGTTACTCTCCTCCACCGAGGAAAATCCGGCGTACTGGCGCATCGTCCACCGCCGGCCGCGGTACATCGTCGGATAGATGCCGCGGGTGTAGGGGAAGCACCCCGGATCCGGTTCCGATGCATCTCGATCGCTCTCCCGATAGACAGGAGCGATGACGATCCCGGAATCGGTCACGATGTCATCGTTACCGGCAGCCATGCGCGTTTCGCCTCATGCATTCATGATCAGGAGGACCCGGCAAGAGCGCCCCGGCCGACGCCATGCTCCCGCCTCCGGGATGTTTCGCTAGCCCTGTTCCTGGACGAGCTCTGTCAGCACCCCACCGCACGATTCAGGATGGACAAAAGCAATGCGCCAACCGTGCGCCCCAGTGCGAGGCGCGGCATCGATCAAGCGAATGCCGGCCGCCTCCAAACCTTTTAGGGCCGCTATGAGATCCGGCACGGCATACGCGACATGATGCACCCCCTCGCCACGCTTGGCCAGAAAACGCGCGATCGGACCTTCCGGATCGGTTGGTCGAATGAGTTCGATCCAACCCGTCCCGGAGCGAAGCGTGGCCACCTCAACCGCCTGCTCGGCCAGCACAAACCGCTCACTGCCGGAAAATCCAAGCGTTCGGTAACGCGCCAACGCCTCGTCGAGGTCGGCCACGACTACCGCGACATGGTGCAGCCTGGGATTCTCGAGCCGGGATGCAATCCCGTCGGAACTAATCACTAGTCCGGGGTGACGGGAACGAACTGTCCGTAGTCTGGAGGCTCCGGGAAGGCTGCCGACTCGGCCAGGACTGGTAGATCGGTCTGCATCGGATCGGCATCCGGACGCATGACTAAACCACGTTTACGCCGGCCAGTAAGCTCGAAATACGCGCGGAGCACGCGGTCGGCGACGGGAACGGCGTGGGCCGACCCTTCTCCGCCGTCTTCGACGATGACGGTAATAGCGATCTCCGGATCATCGAACGGGGCGAAGCAGGTGAACCAGGCGTGCTGGCGGTCGTACAGGCCGTTTTCGTCGGCTTGCCCGATTTCCGCCGTCCCCGTCTTGCCACCGATCATGATCTGAGGCTCGTTCGCCGGATTCGTCATAGGCCACTTGGTTTGCAGGCCCCCACTGCCCGGCGCGGTGCCCTTTGGGCCATGGACCACTCGGCGCATCCCCTCGCGCGCGACATCCAGATGCTCTTTGCGGATGCCAACCTCACGTTGGACAATCGGCGTAACCGCAGCGCCCGCGGTTGGCCGGCCGTCGAATGTCTCACGTACGAGCTGCGGCTTGAGTATCTTGCCGCGATTGGCAAACGCCGCGGTGTTCAAAGCGAGCTGGAGCGGCGTCGTCAGGAAGAAGCCCTGGCCAATCGATACGTTGATGGTGTCGCCGACTGACCACCCGGTGCCCTGGAAGGTGCGCGTCCGCCATTCTGCATCCGGGACGACACCGGGCGCTTCGGTCGGGAGATCGATCCCCGTCGGTGCGCCGAACCAGAAGCGCTCGGTCAGGTTCTTCTTGATCAGCTGGATGCCAAGTCCCTCGAAATAGTGCTTCTCGCCCAAGGTATTGGCGGCGATGTCTTTGTCTCGGTAATGCAGGAACTCGTTCTTGCTCTCGTCGATCGGCTGGCGCGGGGCGCCGACGTTGTAGAAGAAGACGTCGCACGACTGTTCGATTGCGTTCAGTACGTCCAGCGCCCCGTGTCCGCCGATACGCCAGGACCAGCACGGGTGCGTGTTGCCCTTCGATTCATCCCATGCAAACGGGACCTGAATGGCTCCGGTACAGGTAAAGGTCTTATCGGCTTTCAGCTTCCCTTCTTGAAGTGCGGCCGCCGCCAGGAATGGCTTGATCGTCGAACCTGCCGGGTATTCGCCGCGTAGCGCCCGGTCCACGAGCGGTTTGTTCGCTTCCTCGCTGGCATACTCAAGGTATTTCCTTTGTGAGATGCCGTCGACGAAGAGCTGATTGTCGTAGTGCGGGAAGCTGACCATGGCCAGTACCTCGCCGGTCCGCGGATCGAGCGCGACAACTGCACCTGCGCCCGATTCCTTCTTCACCTGCCGGGTGGGGTCCGCGCGCTCGATGGCATGGCGATCGGCATTCGAATACGCGATTCCGGCGCGCAGGACCTCACTCGCGGCGCGCTGTAATTCGAGGTCGATCGTGAGCGCGACGTTCTTTCCTGGAGTAGGGTCGATCGTCGAACCGGGAACCACCCCCCACGATGAGCCGCTGGCATCCATCTCGACGATGCGACGACCACGCTCGCCCCGCAGGGTCGACTCGAGATCGAGCTCCAGTCCATCCTTGCCAATCGAATCTGTGGGCTCGTAGACCGGATATCCCAGCTCGTCCTGATTGCGTGGGTTGTCAAGATCGCGTTGGCTGACCTGGCCGACGTAACCGAGGATGTGCGACATCGCCTCGCCCCCCGGGTAGCGACGAATCAGCACCCCATCTTCGAGCTCGACGCCAGGCAGATAGAGCTTATTCGCCTCCAGCTTAAGCGCCGTCTCACGCGGTACACCCTTCTTGATGACGATGCGCTCTTGGTAGCGACCGTTCTCGACCATGTAGTCGAGCTGGTTCATCACCTTGACGCCCGGGACTTCGTTGAGATGTGCGCGGCACAGCGCCGCCTGGTCGGTCGTGAGGTCGTCTTCCAAGCGGACGAGGAAGTTCTGCGCCATCTCGGATTCGATGTAATCGGTCCAGGCCTGCAGCGCATCTTCGCCGAGCACCTTGACGACGCTGTCCATCGTGCTCTGGTCACCCAGCGTGCCGATAGCACGGTCCACGCGCCCAGCCAAGCGGGTGTCTGACGACAGCAACACGCTCAGGACATTTCCTGACGACACGAAACGGGGAGATACCGGCCAGTTGACGACCTCGCCCGCGATAAGCCGGCCATCCGCGGAGATGCGGGCGGAATCGGACTTCCGAGATGTCGCATCGGGGTAGACGAAGACCTGGAGATCCTGTCCATTAACTCGCACAACCTGACCTGGAACTCGGAAGAACGGATGTAAGATCGTCTCGTCAGTCTGCGCGACCGTCAGCGTCTTCCCGAGAAGCTGCGCCGTACGCACGTAAACGGTTTCGAGCGCGCCGGCGGGAACGTCACGTGGGTCGAGGATGAGCGAATCAGGAAGGCTCAACGCGTTGATGATCTGGTCGAGGACGCCGCGTCGAGTGATGGGATCTGACGGTAGCTCCGCGGGCAGGAGGCGGACCTCCCAAGTCTCTCGATTAACGGCCAATTCTCGCTGCTTGCGATCGTAGACGATGCCTCGGGTCGGTTTCAGAGTCTCGTCCTGACGGATATTCTGAACCGCCTCGGACCGATAGCGGTCCCCTTCCAGGACTTGCATGTAGCCAAGACGGCCGGCAAGGATGGAAAACGCGGCCGCGACCGCACCTCGGCTGAGCACCATGCGCCGCGTCATCACCGCCTGCTCGGGACGAGTCACAGACGCGGAACGGCGCTTGCTGCCGGTACGAAGGTGAGGTGGGTCGTAGGGAATACGCTTCTTGCGACCCATTACGTTCGCTCAGGCTCCATGCGCTGCAGCCAGCCGATGAGCCCATAGACGGGGGGCACCAGCAACGCGTTCAAGAGTGCTTGCAATACGGTCACTCGCCCCAGCGTCTCCGACGCGTCACCACCTTCTCCCAGGAGACCGCGTAGGGCAAGCAGCGTTCCGACATAAACAAACGTTGCCGCTATTGCCAAGACCATCGGAAACACCAAGGCGCTGTGAAAAAATCGGCCCCTTGACAGTCCACCGAGCAACGCGACAGGGAGCAACGCGAGCGCGTTCGCGCCGAGCCGATCCAGACCGAGGACATCAAGCACGAAACCGGCTACGAAGACCCAAGCCAGTGCTTCTGGAATTCCGCGGTACGCGCTCCAGGCCAGTAGCAACACGAGCACAAGACTTGGGGTAACCGCCAGAAGCTGCCATCGCGGCAGCAGCGCAGTTTGCAGCAAGGCGGCAATGACCAAGAGCAGTCCAAACACTGGACGCGTCACGCGTCAGTGGCCCTCCCCTCATGCGCCGCGAGATTCCTCAGTGTCCCTCAACACTGAGCGTCGCAACTGGCCGCGGATCCATCCAAGCGACCATTGCCATAATAGCAGAGCTCGCCGCAGAGAGGTGTACGGACACCAGCGATCAACACCAGTAGGTAGACCATCCAGCTAGCGCAAGGCGGCTTCTATCAGGTCGGCGGCGCGTTCGACGCCGCGCTCCCGAGAAACCTCGCGCGAAACCCGGACTGCGGCCGCCCGCGGCGCCGGGTCCTCCAACAGCCGGGATAGCTCACGGCCGATGAAGCTAGCACGATACCGGCCTCGCGAGACGACACGCGCCACGCCAACGCGCCTTGCGCGCCAAGCGTTATCAGCCTGGTCATGCCCATAGGGCATGATGAGCATGGGTTTACCGGCTAGCAATGTTTCCGACAAGGTCCCAATGCCCCCTTGATGCACGATCGCGCACGCGAATGGAAAGACGAGGTCGTGCGGCGCATAGGAAACGGCTATCGCCTCGCCTGAGGTATGTTCACGAATCTCCTGTTTGCCATCACCGACGAAGAACACCGCCCGGTGACCGAGGCGCCGGACGACCGCCGCGCTCTCCTCGAAAAACGACCCGGGATCGTTGATTGCGGTCGTGCCCAGAGTGAAAACGAGTGGCGGCTCAGCATTTTCCAGGAATTCGCGCAGCTTAGGGTCGAGCGATTGGTGCGGAGGACGATAGAACGGGAACCCCGTCACGCGCGCCTGAGGTGGCCAGTCGGGTTGGGGTTCGCCAAGCACCCGCGGAAAGAGTCCGAGCGAGCGAATGGGAGAATGCTGCCCTTCCCAAAGCGGATGATCCCTCACCGGTGCCAACCCGAGGTCAGCGCGCAGGTCGCGCCACTCCGTTGCCCAGGATTCGGTGAGCCGACGGGCCAGTTTCAGCACGGGTCGGGTGGACGCCGGTCCGAGGCTACGAAGGGTCCAGGAGATGGCACGCGGCCCGATGAGCGGTGGCTCATACGCGGAGAGGTAGCCCATCGGTTGCATGACTGCCGAAACCCAGGGCAAACCGCGGGCCTCCGCGGCCAGCCGGGCGGCACTCGCCAACGTGTGGGTGACCACCGCGTCCGCACCCTCCATCGCGTCGAGCAGATCCTCGAGCGAATCCCGCAGCGACGGCAGGAACATCGCGCGGAAGACGGTACCCGGAGGCACGCGATCACGAATCACCCGATCGAGAAAATCGGGGTCCTGTTGGCTCGGCGACCGATCGGGCCGCACTGGGGCAAAGTCGAGACTCGCGGCAGCCACTTTATCGCGATAGAGCGCGCTGGTCGCCACGATGGGCTCATGGCCACGCGCGCGCAGCTCAGTGCCGATGGCGAGAAACGGGTACAGGTCCCCAGGAGAGCCGAATGTGGCAAGCACGATGCGTTTCGCCGGCGTGTCGCGTGCCATGCGCGGCAGCGTACCCGACCTCGGCTCCTCGGTTATTGCGCTGATTGATGATCGACTCGCAGTGCTTGCTCTGAGCAGTTTGCCGCGATTGGTCGCGAGTCCACACTCCTGTGCCAGAATGACGACGTCCAGACGGCGCCGTACGCACTGTGCGTTGGGCTTCCACCTTCAACCCTGGAGTCGACAATCCCATGACCGACACCGTTGGCGAGCTGAGCCGAGACGACCGGAAGCGCGCCGCGTCACTGTTCAAGGCCTACGACGTGCGTGGGGTCGTACCGAATGAACTGAACCCCGCTCTGGCACGGGAGATCGGCCGCGCCCTGGTGGCCACGCTCCAGCCGGACACCGCCGTCGTCGGTCGCGACATGCGGGTCTCGAGTCCGCTGCTGGCGGCGGCTCTGATCGAAGGTATCCGGGATTCCGGTGCGGATGTGGTTGACATCGGCATGGTCTCGACTGATGGGCTCTCATTCGCCGTCGGCAAGTATGGGTACCCGGCCGGGGTCATGGTCACCGCCTCGCACAACCCCGCGGAGTACAACGGTTTCAAAATCTTGCGCCTGGAAGCGCGCGCGCTGTCGCTGGACGAAGGTCTCGACGAGATTCGAGACCGTGTCGTGGATGGTCATTTGCCACCGATCAAACCGGCGGTCGAGCGCGGCAGGCTCACCGAGCGTGACATCCTCGACGATTACGCCTCCCATATGTTGAGCCTGATTGACCGGAACAAGCTGCGACCGCTGCGGATCGCGATCGACGCCGGGAACGGCATGGCGGGCGTCACTGTGCCACGCGTCTTCCGCGATCTACCGGTGCAGGTCTTTCCCATGTATTTTGAGCCGGACGGCAGCTTTCCGAACCACCCCGCCAACCCCATCGAACCGGAAAACACCGCCGAGCTGCGTAAGGTCGTCGCCGAGAATGGCTACGACCTCGGCGCGGCGTTCGACGGCGATGCCGACCGAGTCTTTCTCGTCGACGAGAAAGGCGATCTCATCGGCGGCGATATCCTGACCTCGATGATCGCGTCGCGCATGCTCGAAAGCAACCCAGGTGCCGCCATCGTCTACAACCTCATCTCATCCCGTGGGGTGCCGGAGACCATCGCCGCCAAGGGCGGTCGACCGATCCGCTCTCGCGTCGGCCACTCCTATATCAAGGAGACGATGCGCCAAGAAGATGCTGTTTTCGGCGGCGAGCATTCAGGGCACTTCTATTTTCGTGACATTTGGTACGCCGATAGTGGTATGGCCGCGCTCCTTTTTGCGCTCGAGGCGGTCTCTGAGGCTAACCAGCCACTTTCGGCGGTGATCGCGCCGCTGGACCACCGCTTTCGCTCCGGGGAGATCAATTCGGAAGTCGAGGACACGGCGGCTGTCATGCGCTCGATTGAGGAGCGCTATGGCGCCGAAGGCGCGGAAATCGACCACCTGGATGGCGTGACGGTGAGCTTTCCAACCTGGTGGTTCAACGTCCGGCCGTCCAATACGCAGCCCCTCCTACGCTTGAACGTCGAAGCCGACGGTCGCCAAACACTCGAGCAGAAGACGGCAGAGGTGCTGGCCATGATCCGCGGCACGGCGCAACGCCAACCGTGACAGATCGAGATCCGGAGCGACCTCAGCTGGCGACCGCCGCGTGGTCGTCTCTCCTCCCCGGAGCCGAATTGGCCATCGTCAAACTCGCGCCCGATGGCTCCGAGGCAGCGCGATATCGCGGCGAGGTCGTCGACCACTGCCATGACTCGTGGGTTCTCGTACGGGCGACCTGGACAAATCGCACGATCGAGATCGGAGGACTTTCGTTCTGCCCCGGAGATAACCTCTTGGAATGGTTTTCGCGCCGGCACCCGTTCAACGCGTTTGCGGTCTACTCGCCGACGAACCAGCTCAAGGGCTGGTATGCGAACGTAACGCATCCGGCTCGGCTCGACGCCACCCAGAATCCGCCGGTCCTGTTCTGGCATGACCTTTACCTCGACCTGGTGGGGTTACCAGATGGATCGTTCAGTATCCAAGATGACGACGAGCTCCTCGCCTCCAGGCTGGCCGACGCCGATCCTGAACTGCACGCGCGTATTGTCAGGGCGCGGTCTGAGCTGATCCGGCGATTCGAGCACCTGCTTCCACCCTTCGCCGATCTGCCCGTGAAGATTCCTTCCCGCGTCCGTCACCAGCAGAATGTGCACGCTCAGTAATCGATGCATCCAAAACCGGTACGGTTTTCGTACATCCCCATTGACATGCCCCCCCAACCGGTGGTAACTTGCTCGTGGGTCGCAGGAAGGATGACAGCTGCGGACCGGCTGACATTGCGGCTCAGGGTCGGGTTGAGTGGCCTAAGGTGGGCACAAGGGAGGGCATAACGTCATGCAGTTCACAGATACCGCCTCTGCTGGTAACGGTGGCGTTGCCACCGCTTCCGCCAATGGCGGCGCGGTCGCCATCGGCGACGTAAACAGCGGCGGCAATGCCGGCAACGCGATCGGCGTGGGCGACACTTGGGGCGGCCCGGTGGGCGTAGACGGCGGCACTGTCGCCAACTCGACCCAGCTGAGCATCTCCGCAAACGGCGGCACCGCGATCGCGGACGCCTCCGGTGGTGACTACAACCTCGCCTTCGTCAGCTAGGGCGTTGCTGTTGGCGAGCTAGTCTCGCAACCTGGAACAGAGAAGCGGGGAGGGCAATGCCCTCCCCGCTTTGTTTGTATGATGCGCTTATGCCGTTCGCCGATCACGCTCAGTTGCGCCCCGCCGGGGCTCCCGAATGACAGACTCGTCACCCGCCGGCCGGCGGGTGCTGTTTTATAGCCATGACGGAACCGGTCTCGGCCATCTCCGCATCACGCTCGGAATCGCGAGTGCTTATGCGAAGCTGCGCCAGCAGGACAGCCTGCTCCTGCTCACCGGGTCGCTACATACCAGCGCCTTCGCGCTTCCCGACAATCTTGATTACGTCAAGCTTCCTGCCATGCCGAAGCGGGATCTCTATGCGTCGCTGCCACCGACAGAGGGATACACGGGCTCTCATAACAGCACCATCCGCTTCCGCACGGCGCTCGCGCTGGCGACCATGCAGGCGTTCGACCCGCACCTGGTAGTGATTGATCACGCTCCTGCTGGGCTGTTCCGCGAGCTCGCGCCGTCCATCGACTGGCTGAGTCGGCGTGACCCGGCAGCGTCGTTGGCATTGCTCATGCGCGACATCACGTTCGGGCCAGAACAGACACGATCCATCTGGAAGAATGAAGGGGTCTATCCCCTGCTCGACGAGGCGTATGACCGGATCCTCGTCTACGGTGATCGGCGCGTCTTCGATCCGATCGCGACCTACGGGATGTCGGAGCGTGCTGCCTCACGCACGCGCTTTTGCGGCTATCTCGCACCGTTGCGCCCCCGGCGGTCACCGGCACAGGTTCGCGCGGAGGTGGGAGCTGGCAACCTGCCCTTAGTCGCCGTCTCTGTCGGCGGTGGTGGCGACGGCGGCTTGTTCCTGCGCACGTATCTGGCGGGTCTGCGCCACTGCTCGCGTCGGCCCGTGCAATCCTACGTGGTGACCGGACCGCTCATTCCGCAACAGGATCGGGACGAGATCATGGACATGATTGACGGGCTGCCAAACGTGGTTGTTGTCGATTTCGACCCAGATTTCGCCGCCATGGTCCAGGTCGCCGATGCCGTCGTTTGCATGGGAGGCTACAATTCGATTGCCGAGGCGGTGTACTTTGGCAAGCGGCCGATAGTGATGCCCCGGGTGCCTGGGTCAGAAGAGCAGGTTCTGCGGGCCGAGGGATTCGCGCGCCTGGGGCTGGCAACGGTCGTCGGTCCCGACCCGCTGGACGCCTCGGCGCTTTGGGATGCGATCGACCGGGAGCTGACTCGCACCGGCCCTTCTGGTCCGACGTTGCCCTTCGACGGACTGGACCATATCGCACGGGAGCTGGCAAGTCTCGCGGCTAGTTGATCCCCGTAATACGGACCCCGCTCGGATTACCGAATCATTCATTACTCGCCACCCGAACGATGGCGAGCCGGAGACGTGGGCTAGAGGTGCGCGTGGATCGAACCGGCAGCGACACGACGTTCGACGCGTCTGAGAATTTCGCTCTCGGCGCGAACAAGAGCCCGCAGTCCCGGCCTGTCGCGATTGTCGGCATGCATCGTTCCGGCACCTCGATGGTGGCTAAGCTGTTGCAACAGGCTGGGCTGAATCTCGGCGATGAGGGTGATCTCATGCCACCCGCAGCAGAAAACCCGGAGGGCTTCTATGAGCACCTGGGATTCGTCAGGTTAAATGACGAGGTGCTCAATGTCGCGGGCGCGGGATGGGATTGTCCCCCGGCAGCTGGATTCGACTGGGACGATGAAGCGCTCGATCCATTTCGAGCGCGTGCCCGGCACATGGCATCACCACTGCAGGAGCGGCTCCCCTGGGGTTGGAAAGACCCGCGCACGAGCCTGACGCTGCCGTTCTGGCGCGGCGCGTTCGGTCCTTTGCGGACAATCGCCGTCGTGCGAAACCCACTCGAGGTCGTCACCTCGCTCCACCGGCGCAACGCGTTTTCGACGGCACTTGGATCGACCCTTTGGCAGATCTACGCCGAGCGCGTCCTGCGGGTCACGTCGCGGGATGAGCGCCTGGTAACCCACTACGATTCCTACTTTCTGGACCCCGACCGGGAAATTGCGCGGGTGCTGCAATTCGTCGGGCTACATCAAGACCAGGACCTGCAGGGACTAAAGACGGCGGCGATTCCGGCGCTGCGTCACCATCGTAAGACTATTCGCGATCTGGAAGAGCACGGATTTCCGGCTGAGGTGACCGACCTTTACTTGCGTCTGTGCCGTGAGGCCGGATGGCTGGAAGCCGACGCTGAAGCGGCCGGCAGCAACCCCACGCCTCCTGCCGCCACGACGAGAGAACAATCTCCAATCGCCCGTAGCATTGGGCACGTCGATCTCCTCCGAGTCGAAAACGAGCTTCTCAAACGAACCAACGCCGATTTCAGTGCCGCGCTCGCGGATCGCGAGGCCCGCATCGCGGAGCTCGAGCTTGCGCTACAGAATCACGAAGCTCTGCGGGCCGAGCTGGACGGTAAGATTGCCGAGCGGGACAGTCGGCTGATCGAGCGCAACGCGCTCATCGCCCGTCGTGATCACATGCTTGGCACACAACGGAAGCAGCTTGCCGGCACTGAGTCCGAACTGGAGCGGTGTCGCGACGAAGTGGCTAGGCTGACCGAACGTCTCGCCGAAAGCGAGCGCGACCTGCAGATCGCCGAGATTCATGAGCGGGATCTGCGCTCGATGTTGACCGATCTGCAGGCAGTGCAATTGCAACGAGACTCGGAGATTATGGCAACCCTCGGCGCCGTCCTCAGTCGGTACGTGCCGAACGCTCCAGCGTCGATTTACCATCGTAAGCTGGTAGGCCAAGTACGACAGTTCGTCGAGTCGCATGTGCCATCCGGCGCGCGCATCCTCGTGACCACGTACGGCGACGAGGCGATGTTGCTGCTCGGCGATCGTGCGACCGAGTCGTTTCCGCGGTCGGCCCGTGGCGTCACAGCCGACTACACTGACGTACTTGGAAACGAGGCGATTGCCCAGCTCGAGACACTGCGCGACGCTGGCGCGGAGTTCTTGCTGGTGCCGAGCCCAGCGTTGCCCTGGCTGGCCACCCACCCCGAGCTCGAGCGCCACCTAGAAGAGCGATACACCGTTGTCGCCCGCGAGCGGGGGATCGGCACGATCTACGTCCTAGAGTCACGGCAGGGTCAAGTTCCCGCCTGAACGATACTGAGGCCGAGCGATCCCGCGGGGATTGCACGCGCCCCGCCGGTTCACGTTAGGGAAGAGGGGGGACTGGATGATTCTGGTTACGGGTGGGGCGGGCTACGTCGGCAGCGTCCTCGTGCGCGAGCTGCTCGCGCTCGGCGAACGGGTGCGGGTAGTCGACACGCTCTGGTTCGGCAATCCCTTTCCACCACATGAGCGGCTCGACGTCATCGAAGGTGATCTCCGGCATCCCGAATCGGCGTGGCTGGAAGACGTCGACGCCATCATTCATCTGGCCGGACTCTCGAACGACCCGACCGCCGATTTCGCCCCCGAGCTGAACAGCGAGAGTAACGTCTACGCCACCCGCCAGCTCGCGGAGCTGGCCGCGGCGAAGTCCCGGCGCGACGACAAGGCGATGCGCTATCTCTTCGCCTCGACGTGTTCGGTCTATTACGCTCCTACCACCGCGGATGAAGCGAACGTCACGGCGATGACCGAGGACATGCCGATTGCCCCAACCGCAAATTACAGCAAGACCAAGCGGCTGGCGGAGGTCGAGTTGCTTCGCATCGCCGACCAGAATCCCCTCTTCGTGCCGGTGCTGCTCCGCAAGGGCACGATCTTCGGGCTCGGACCACGGATGCGGTTCGACTTGGTCGTCAATGTGTTCACTCTCCACGCCTGGAAGAACCAGCAACTTACCGTCCACGGGCATGGCGAGGCGTGGCGGCCTCTGCTCCACATTCGCGACGCTGCCGACGCCTATATCCATCTCCTTTCGGCGCCAGTCGATAAGATCCGCGGCGAAGCGTTCAACCTCGTCCACAAAAACTACCGAGTCCTTGAGCTGGCGCACTGGGTCGCCGAGGTGATCGAGCAACAGTACGGCGTCGAAGTCCGGGTCAAGCGTGACCGCTCGACCAACGCGGGAGCCCGGTCGTATTACGTAACCGGCGAAAAGATTCAGCGCACTCTGGGGTTTAGCCCGGACCGAGGCGCCGCCGAAGCTGTCATCACCATCTGGGATGCGCTCGAGCGCGGTGATTTCGGGCTCGAACCGGATAAGGATCCTCGCTTCTTCAACATTCGCTGGCTAAAGGAGACCGTGCTGGCCGGAGTGCCCGCGTGAAGACGCTGGTCTTTGGCTCCTCAGGTCAACTCGGCCACGATCTCATGAGCACCTTCGGCGACAAAGCCGTCGGGCTCACGCACGCTGATGTCGACGTCACGGACGGCATTGGCGTGTCACGCATCGTGCGCGAGCAGCGACCGGACTGGGTAATCAATACCGCCGCGTTCCATCGCGTGGATGACTGTGAGCTGAACCCGGCGCTTGCCTTCGCGGTCAATGCCGTCGGCGCCGGCAATGTGGCCCGGGCGGCGACCGAAATTGGCGCTGGGGTGGTCTTCTTCTCCACCGATTATGTCTTTGACGGTGAGGGCCGTGCTCGGCATGACCCGCACACGGAATCGAGCAAGGCGGAGCCCCGCAACGCCTACGGCGTGTCGAAACTCGCCGGTGAACAGCTGGTCATGAACGCCAATCCGCGGCATCTGGTCATCCGGTCGGCCGGTCTCTACGGCACGGCCACGAGCCGCAAGGGTTGGACCTTCCCGGAACTGATGGTATCCAAAGGGCGGAGCGATGGCTGGGTCAAAGTCGTCACCGACCAAGCCCTTTCGCCGACCTACACGCGCGACCTAGCCGAAGCGACTCAGTCATTGATGGAACAGGAGGCGCGCGGGCTTTTTCACCTCACGAACGAGGGTGAGTGCTCATGGTATGAGTTCGCCCAGGCGACGTTCGATATCGCCGGCATCGCGGTCAACATGGAGCCCACGACGACGGTCACAGGTGAACGGCGTGCTAGACGCCCGTCCTACTCCGCGCTCGCTAGCGAGCGGCTGGCGGAGGCCGGTGTCCCGCCGTTGCGGCCGTGGCGCGCTGCCCTAGAACAGTATCTGCATGCCAAGGGACTTGTCACGGCAAGACTGCTAGACGGCAAGGACGAGGATAGGCTGATAGCCGACACTCAATAATCGGGAGCGATGTGTGAAGATCCTGGACGTCTTCGATTTGGCCATTCCCGAAGTGAAGGTCATTCGTTTCGCGCGCTTTCCTGACAACCGGGGGTATTTCAGCGAACAGTATCGCTTCAGCGATTTCGAGACCGGCGATTCCCTGCCCTTCATGCGCGGCGTCCGCTTCGTCCAGGCAAACGAGAGTTACTCCCGCGCGGGAACCGTTCGCGGGTTGCACTTTCAATGGAATCCGTACATGGGCAAACTCGTGCGCACCATCCGCGGCCACATGATCGACGTCGTCCTCGATGTCCGCAAGGGATCGCCGACGTATGGCAGGATCATCGCCCACGACATGCCGGTCCAGGGCGACGAGGATTACGCCGAATGGATCTGGGTGCCACCCGGATTCGCCCATGGCAATACATTTCCTGCCGATACGGTGATCGAATACTTCTGCTCCGGGGAGTACAGCCCCGGCAATGAAGCCGGCATCTCACCGGTGGCCGGCGACATCGACTGGTCCCTTTGTCGTCCCGAGCTTGCCGATCAGTTCCAGGCAATCGCCCACAGAACGGCGCTGATGACCGATAAGGACCGCAATGGGCTCACCGTTGCGCAGTGGACGGCTGACAGCCAGTCGGACGTTTTCCTTTACGATGACCACCGCTGACCTGACGCAGCCGGGGCGGACGGACCTTCAGCGCAGGCTGACCGCTTCGATTGTCATCCCGGTGCACAACAAGGCGACGATCACCCGGCAATGCCTCGATGCGCTCCTCGCCGAACCCGAGGACGGGATCGCTCGGCAGCTTGTCGTCGTCGATGACGGCTCGACCGACATGACCCCATCTCTGCTTGCACGGTACAGCGATCGCGTTCTCGTCATTCGCAATGAGACCGGGCTCGGTTTCGCCGGAGCTTGCAACGTGGGAGTCGCGTCTGCGGCCGGCGAATTCGTAGTCCTCTTGAACAACGATACCGTTCCCACCCCTGGTTGGCTCTCGGCGCTCGTGAACTATGCCGTCCAGCATCCAGCCGCGGCGGTGGTCGGGGCCAAGCTTCTCTTCCCGAACGACACCATTCAGCACGCTGGGGTCGCCATCGGGCTCGACGCCCGTCCGCACCACATATATGCGGGGTTTCCCGCCGACCATCCGGCCACGTCGGTCTCCCGCCGCTTCCAGGTCGTCACCGCGGCGTGCGCACTCTTTCGCCGTGGGCCGTGGGAGGAACTCGGCGGACTCGATACGGCTTTTCAGAATGGCTGGGAAGATGTCGACTACTGCCTGCGCGCCGGCGAGGCCGGCTTTGAGGTCCACTACTGTGCGGAGAGCGTTGTCTATCATTTCGAGTCCGCGACGCGCAACCTCGTCTCGGACGCCGAACGCGCCAATCAAGAGCTCTTCGCAACCCGTTGGCGCGACAAGATCACCCCTGATGATTATCGCTACTACTGGCAAGATGGGCTCCTGTCGGCGCAGTATGGCGCCCGCTATCCCATCCGGCTGTCGGTATCGCCCTTGCTGGCGGGGGTGACGGTTGGCGAGAACGATCGCCTCGCCGACCGGTTGCTATACGACCGGGCCCGGCAGGTGATGATCCTTCTTCGTAACAACATCGTGCTCAATGTCCGGGTCCAGGAGGCAGAGGCCCACGCCGTCGAAGCGGAACGTCGCCTTGCCGAAATCCAGATGAAGCAGTCTGCAGCAGTAGAATCGGGATCGGACTCTGATCTTTCTGCGAGCAACGGGGGAATGACCCAAAATGAACCGGTGAGTGCCGCCTCCAACAGTCCGGCCGAGGAGTCGTCAAGCGCAGCCCAACCGCCACTGCCACACCGCATCGTCGGCATGGTCGAGTCGCCAGGCCGCATCCCCGAGGTCATTACTGACGGCGTGCTGACCGTCTCGGGCTGGACCCTGACCGAAGCGGGCGATGCCACCATCGAGGTGCTGATCAACGGCGTCTCGCGGGGAATCGTGCCGTATGGCGATCCGCGGCCCGACGCGGCGGCGCTCTATCCTGGCTTTCCCGCCGGGGCTAGTTGCGGCTTTCTCGGCGAGATCAGCGTCGGCGATCTGCCCGACGGCATGCACGAGTCGACCATCCGCATCACGGCATCCAACGGGGCGCAGGCCGAGCTGACGACGACGTTCGAGGTCGATAATCACGCGTTTGAAACGGGTCGGGTCATTGGTCGCCTTGACCAACCCCACCGTGGTGCAATCTTCATCCCGCGGGAAACCATCATCGTCTCCGGTTGGGTGCTTGCACCGTCGGGCATCGAGCGAATTGAGGCTTTCGTTGACGGAGAAGCCCGCGGGCGCATCGATCACCGCGTGCTCCGCCCGGATATCGCCAAGCGACGCCGCCAGTATGCGGACGCCGACCATTGCGGATTTTCCGGAACGGTCCCCCTGTTTGGGCTGACTGAAGGAAGCCACGAGCTCCTGGTGCTGGTCACGGCGAACGACGGCCGGCACCTCAAGATGCCGACGCGCATTGAAGTCGAGGCCGCCGGAACCGTCGATGGTGGGCTTCCGGTCATCAATCGCCACTATCGCGCCTGGCTCGAGCGGCGAGCGGCCGACAACGCCAAGGCTCCCGCCGAGCTCGCTCAGCCGCTGACTGATTTCTCTTGCGAAGCTATCGTTGCCCTTGACGGCGGTTGTGAAGATGCCGTCGAGGCGATTGCCACCTCGATGCAGGCCCAGACACACCAGAATTGGCGCCTATCGCTCGTGGACAGCGGTAATGTGAGCCGTGCCGCACGGGAATATGCACGGCGCCTGGCACGCGAGGACGGCCGGATTTCATACCGCGAGGGCGGCGATGACTCCGTCATCGCCGCGGTGAACTCGGCAATCACAGAGAGCTCGGCCGACTGGATCACTATCCTTCCGTCCGGAATCATTCTCTCTCCACACGCGATCTCGAGCGTTGCTCGCGCGGCGACGGCGAACCCGGAAACGTGCCTGATCTACAGCGATGACGACCGCATCGACCCCGAGACCATGGAGCGGTGGAATCCGTTCTTCAAACCGGACTGGTCCCCCGACCTGCTGCTGTCGATGAATTATCTTGGACCGTTGGTGGTCTTTCACCGGCAGGCGCTAGTCGAGGCGGGCGGTCTGC
>Ga0126305_10000140_pt1 | contig 31553 bp, 28 predicted proteins | sample Plot26_FD_92536 | JGI IMG/M metagenome (GOLD analysis project Ga0126305, IMG submission 92536) | Serpentine soil microbial communities from UC McLaughlin Reserve, CA, USA - Plot26 | ecosystem: Environmental > Terrestrial > Soil > Grasslands | place: USA: UC McLaughlin Reserve, Lake County... | reverse complement strand
TTCACCATCCGCACCGACGAGAACAGCTACCGGACCGACGCCCTGATCGTCTCGACCGGCGCCACGGCCAAGCTCAGCGGCATCCCCGGCGAGCAGGAGCTCATGGGCTACGGCGTCTCCGCCTGCGCGACCTGCGACGGCTTCTTCTTCCGCGACAAGGAGATCGTCGTCATCGGCGGCGGCGACTCGGCCATGGAAGAGGCCACCTACCTGACCAAGTTCGCCAGCAAGGTGACCATCATCCACCGCCGCCGCGACCTGCGCGCCTCGAAGATCATGCAGGATCGCGCCTTCGCCAACCCGAAGATCGCCTGGATCTGGGACACCGTCGTGAACGAGATCGTGGGCAGCCGGGAGGGCGGAGTGACCGCCGTCAAGCTGCACAACAAGAGGACCGGGCTCGACAGCGTCTATCCCACCCAGGGGGTCTTCTACGCCATCGGCCACCAGCCCAACACCGCCCTCTTCCGGGGCAAGCTGGAGATGAACGACGTCGGCTACATCAAGGTGCATGAGCCGACCACCAAGACGAGTGTCCCCGGCGTCTTCGCCGCCGGCGACTTGATGGACCCGATTTACCGCCAGGCGATCACCTCCGCCGGCACGGGTTGCCGCGCGGCGATTGACGCCGAGCGCTGGCTCCAGGAGCTGCACGACTGATGAGTCCGCTTTCCCGCCCCACTTCCCAGATCAAGACCCTCGGAGCCCTGCGCGAGGCCGGCTACCGGCCCCGCTCCGTCAAGCAGGAGATCCGCGACAACCTGCGGGCGCGCCTGGTCAGCGGCGGCCCCCTCTTCCCCGGCATCCTCGGCTACGACCGCACGGTGATCCCGTCGGTGGTCAACGCCCTGCTCGCCGGACACGACTTCATCCTCCTCGGCCTGCGCGGCCAGGCGAAGACCCGCATCCTGCGCTCCCTGGTCACCCTCATGGACCCCGAGGTGCCGGTGCTCGCGGGCACCGAGCTGAACGACGATCCGCTGGCTCCCATCTCCACCCGCGGCCAGCGCATGATCGACGAGGCCGGCGACGACGCCCCCGTCGAGTGGCTGACCCGCGAGCAGCGCTACAACGAGAAGCTCGCGACGCCGGACGTTTCGATCGCCGACCTGCTGGGCGACATCGACCCGATCAAGGCCGCCACCCGCAAGCTCACCTTCGCGGACCCCGAGGTCATCCACTTCGGCATCATCCCGCGCACCAACCGCGGCATCTTCGCCATCAACGAGCTGCCCGACCTCGCCCCCCGCATCCAGGTGGGCCTGTTCAACATCCTCGAGGAGCGCGACCTCCAGATCCGCGGCTTCCCCGTGCGCATTCCGCTCGACATCATGATGGTCTTCTCGGCCAACCCCGAGGACTACACGAACCGCGGCAGCATCATCACGCCGCTCAAGGACCGCATCTCGTCCCAGATCCTCACCCACTATCCGCCCGACGTGAGCATCGCGGCGGACATCACCCGCCAGGAGGCCTGGACCGACCGCGACGTCCCCAACGTCGTGATCCCGGACGACATCCGGGTCCTGGTCGAGGAGATCAGCTTCGCGGCCCGCGAGAGCGACCTGGTGGACCAGTCGTCCGGCGTCTCGGCGCGGGTGGCGATCTCGGCCCTCGAGCTGCTGGCCTCGAACCTGGAGCGCCGGGCTCTGGCGACCAAGGACAACCCGATCTACCCGCGCCTCAGCGACCTTCACATGCTGCTGCCGGCCATCACCGGCAAGGTCGAGATGGTCTACGAGGGCGAGCAGCAGGGGGCCGAGGTGGTGGCCCGGCGGCTCATCGGGCAGGCGGTCAAGAAGTCCTTCGACGCCCGCTTCCCCGAGGTCGGCAAGGAGACCGGCAGCGGCGGCGAGGAGGACCGGGGACCCTACGCCAAGATCATCCGCTGGTTCGCCGACGGCAACACGGTGACGGTCTCCGACGAGCAGCCGTTCGCCGACTACGAGACCGAGATCTTCCGCGTGCCGGGTCTCAAGGAAATGGTCGTTAAACTGGGTTCCACCCGCGAGGAGAGAGCCTTGGCTGGCGAGATGATCCTGGAAGGCCTGCACCAGCACCTGAAGCTCGCCCGCGCCGATATGGACAGCCAGATCAGCTACAAGGAGATGGTCAAGTTCCAGCTCCTGAAGCCCCGCCGGGGTTCCGGGGGACGGGACCGCGGGGACGTGAACTAGGAGCCTCATGCGCCATCAGTACCTTTATCTCGACCCCGCGCTGATCCAGGCGATCCTCGCCGGTCTCGACCTCATGCGCCTGTTCAACCAGCTCGTGCTGGCGACCGGCGGCGACGTCGAGGAGGCGATGGACTGGATGCGCTACCTGCAGTCCGAGGGGCACCTCCCGGAAGACCTCGACCTCGAGCAGTTCTTCGCCAGCCTGGAGAATCAGAACCTCGTCGGCCGCGACACCGAGGGGGGCCTTCAGCTCACCACCGGCGGCGAGCGCAAGATCCGCCGCAGCGCCTTCGAGGAGATCTTCTCCACCCTTGACCGCTCCGGCCCGGGCTACCACCCGATCCGCGCCGCCGGCGAGGGGATCGAGCGCCTCCCCGAGACCCGCCCTTACAACTTCGGCGACGACATCCACCTCCTCGACTCGGCGCGGTCGCTCCAGAACGCCTTCAAGCGCAACGACTCCGGGGTGGACGACTTCAACCTCACCGAGGAGGATCTGGAGGTCTACGAAACGGAGCACCTGACCTCCTGCGCCACGGTGGTGGCGATCGACATCAGCCACTCGATGATCCTCTACGGCGAGGACCGCATCACGCCGGCCAAGACCGTGGCCCTCGCCCTGACCGAGCTGATCACCACCAAGTACCCGAAAGATCACCTCTCGGTGATCCTCTTCGGCGACCAGGCCGAGCAGGTCTTCCTCTCGGAGATCCCGTACATCCAGGCGGGCCCCTACCACACCAACACCCGCGACGCGCTGCAGCTCTCGCGCAGCATCCTCGCCCGGCAGAAGCAGCCGAACAAGCAGATCTTCCTGATCACCGACGGCAAGCCCTCGGCCATCACCGACGCCGGCAGGATCTACAAGAACCCCTTCGGGCTCGACATGAGGATCGTCAACCTAACCCTGGAGGAGGCCGACCTCTGCCGCCGCCAGAAGGTCGTGATCACCACCTTCATGCTGGCCACCGACACCATGCTCACCCAGTTCGTAGAAAAGCTGACCCAGATCAACCGCGGCCGGGCCTACTTCGCCTCGCCGTACAACCTGGGCGAGTTCATGCTGGCGGACTACATCAGGAACCGGCGAAGGAGGGTGCGGTAGCGATGAAGAACCTTGCCATCCTGGCGCTCCTCGCCACGCTCGGGGGCTGCGCCGGGAACGCCAACGCCACCGATCCAGCCGCTTCCAACTCCGCGGGCTCGCCCTCCCGCGCCGCCGACGAGGTCGAGATCGCCGCGGCCGTCTTCCGCTACCAGTTCGACCACAACGCGTCGGCCATCCAGAAGAAGGCGGAAAAGTACTGCCTGTCGCTGCCTGGAGAGAAATCACCCGGCGCGGCGTTCCTCCAGCGGTTCGAGGGTAACAAGCCGCCCGTCATGGCCGCCGACCAGTGCGACAGGAAATCGGGCAAGAACCTCTTCTTCCGCATCCAGAAGATCGACTGGCGCGAGGATGGCGAGGTCTGGGTCCGCGGCGGCTATTACGAAGGGAACCTCAGCTCTTCCCTCGAGCTCTTCCAGGTGATGAACGAGAACGGCAAGTGGGTCGTGAAGGGGCAGCGGATGGAGGCGATCTCGTAGGTTGGGGATAGAATCCCTCCCTGGCAACCAGGGAGGGATATCTCGTGACCCAGTCTTCTCACCGGCGGCTCCGAATTCCGTCGTTTCTGCTGGCGGCCGCGCTCGCCGCGGGTTGCGGCGGTTCCCCCGAAACCAAGGCGGCGGACTCGAACGCTGCCGCCGAGCCGCTCGACGCCTGCACGCTCTTCACCGCCGAGGACGCCCAGGCCATCGCCGGGGAGTCCATCGCCGCCATGAGCAGCACACTGGACGAGGCCCATGGCCGCAACCCCGGGGAGTGCATCTACAACAGCGGCAGCCTCTCCGAGCCCCGCATCATCAGCCTGCTGATCCGCCCGCACCGCAGCCCCGAGGCGGCGAAGCGCCTGCAGGAAAACAGCCGCTCGACGCTCACCACGATGGCCGGCAGGGTCCAGGACGTCCCCGGTCTCGGAGACGGGGCGCTCTGGGTCGGCGGCCAGCTCCAGCAGCTCCACGTCCTGCACGGAGGGGAGCAGCTCATCGTCACCGTCCAGAGCCCCGACGGCACGGATCAACTGGAGCGCGCCCGCAAGATTGCCTCGACGGCCCTGGCAAGGATGGATTCCGCCAGGAAATAGAGGTAAGAGAACAGGCTTTCCCCGCCCGGGCCGAGAAAAAGCCTATCGCGGCGCAGAATAGAGTCATTGCCGAAGAGAAGAAACCTTTCCGGCGCAGAATAGAGTCATTGCCGAAGAAAAAAGACCTTTCCGGCGCGGAATAGAGTCATTTTCACGGAGAAAAGACCTTTTCTCTCACGGAATGACCAATTCTCCCAACAATTGCCCTTTTCCCGGCTCCGGCCTCTATGAACCCGAGCCTAATGCTCTTTCCCAGAAGCTAACAGTCTTTTCTCGGTCGAACTGCTCTAAAACTGCGGCAATTGGGTTTAAACCAGAGGCAAAAGATTTTTTCCTCGTGCTAAAAGCCTTTTGAAACCGGGGCTGACGAATCCCGGCCGGGAACCCTGGCTAGAGGTGTCCGCCGTCCCCCTCGACGAAGTAGTCCAGCGCCACCGCGATCGCCTTCCGGTACGGGAGGGAGAGTCCGATGACGGCGACGGCCGCAAGGCAGACCACGATCTGCCCCACCCAGATCACCCTCGGCCGGATCAGGAACATGGCGACGACGAGCGATCCCGTGAGCCCCGCCGTGGTCATGTACATGAAGAACCAGGTGTCGCCGATGCGCCGCTCGAGCTCGAGCCCGCAGACGGGGCAGCGCTCGCGCAGATGGTTCCAGCCGTCGAAGAGGGGGCCCTCCCCGCACCGGGGGCAGAGGCACCGGACGCCCCGGGCGAGGATTTGGAGGAGCGGAGGGCGCGAGCGGGTGGTCACGGTCATCATCCTATTATTTCTGTAGACTTTACTGACCCATGTGGTCCGATCATCTCCCTGAGAAGCAGCGGCGGCGGCTGATCGAGCGGCTGCGGTCCGTCGTCCCCCCTCCCCGCCCCCACTGCCGGGGCTCGAAGACCCCGCTGCGCTCCGGAGGCAAGGCCGAGCCCACACCCCTGCAAGTGGCCGAGGCCTTGAGGGAGCGGGAGGGCTTCGCCTGGCTGGACGGCGGCGCCACGGAGCACCGGCTCTTCGCCAAGCCTCTGGCGGTCCTCGCCGTCCGAAACGGCCGGGTTTCCGTCACCGGACCCCTGGGGAGCGCCTCGTGGCAGGGGGGAGGCTTCCACCTGCTCGACGCGGCCTTCGGCGCCTGGAGTGGCGCGGGCTCGGGAGCCCTGCTGGCAGGCTATCTCGGCTACGAGCTGGGGAGCGAGCTCGAAGCGCTCCCGCCTCCCCCGCCGGACGACCTGGGCCTGCCGGACCTCCATCTCGGGCTCTACGATTCCGCCTTCCGCTGGGACGGCCGGAGCTGGACGCTGGAGGCGACGGACGCCTGGCGCTCCCATCCGCCGGTCGAAGCCGAGCGCGTCCTCAACGCCGCGAGACGCCGGACCGCTTCGGAGGTCCCGGCAGGCGGTCTGGCGCCGGACGGCGTCGCCAGCCATCCCAATCGGACCGGCTTCGAAGCGGCCGTGGCGCGCACCGTGGAGCGCATCGCGAGCGGCGAGATCTTCCAGATGAACCTCTGCCGGCGGCTGGAGACCCGGGTGCCGGCGCGGACCCTCTGGCCGCTCTACCTGCGGCTGCGCGCCGCCAGCCCCGCCGAGCGCGGCGCCTTCCTGGACCTGGGGGCCGGACGGGCCGTGCTCTCGATCTCGCCGGAGGTCTTCCTGGCCCTGCGGGACGGCGAGGCCGAGACCCGGCCGATCAAGGGCACCCGCCCGCGCGGCGCCAATCCCCGCGACGACCGGGCCCTCGCCCGCGAGCTCCTGGAGAGCGAGAAGGACCGGGCCGAGCTGACCATGATCGTGGACGTGGCGCGGAACGACCTCGGCCGGGTCTGCGAGACCGGCAGCATCGAGGTCTCCGGCCACGGCGAGCTGATGACCCTGCCGACCGTCCACCACACGGTCTCGACGGTCCGCGGACGGCTGCGGCCGGGAACCACCCCGGTGGATCTATTGCGCGCCGCCTTCCCGCCGGCCTCGATCACGGGCGCGCCCAAGATCCAGGCCATGACGGCGATCGCCGCCGAGGAGCCGCGCCGCCGCGGGCCGGCCATGGGAGGCCTCGGCTGGATCTCGCTGGGCGGCGACATGGACCTCGCCGTGGCGATCCGCACCGCCGCCGCGGCGCACGGGCGCGTCGTCTATCACGCCGGCTGCGGCATCGTGGCCGATTCCAATCCCGAGCTCGAGCTCGAGGAGAGCGCGGCCAAGGCGCGGGCCTTCCTGACCGCCCTGGGCGCGGTGGAGACGGCATGAGCCTGTCGTACTGGAACGGCCGGATCCTGCCCCTGGAGGAGGTCCACGTCCCGCCGGACGACACCGGCTTCCTGTTCGGCGACGGGCTCTTCGAGACCCTGCGGGTGGACCGGGCCCAGGCGCGGGACGTCGAGGGCCATCTCGACCGCCTGCTCGCCGGCCTGCGGCGAATCCGGATCGAGCTGCCCGAGGACCGGCGGGCGCTCCGCCGCGCCGTGGCCGCCGTCGCCGAAGCCGCGCCCCAGCCGGTCGCCAGGATGCGCATCACCATCACCCGCGGCACCCGCCTGATCACCACGGCCCTCTACGAGCCACCGGGCGAGGAGCTCTACCGGCAGGGCGTCGCCGCGCGGCTCCTGCCGCAGTACCGGATCGATTCCGGAGGTCCGCTCGCGGGGTTGAAGAGCCTCTGCTATCAGGCGCACCGGCTCGCCCTGCACCGGGTGGAGGCGCAGGGCGCCTGGGAGGCGCTGCTGGTCAACGAGCGCGGACGGCTGGTGGAGGGCTCGCGGAGCAACGTCGCCCTGGTCTTTCCGGACGGCGTCTTCACCCCGCCCAAGACGGACGGCTGCCTCCCCGGCACCGTCCGCCGCCGGCTGATCGAGAAGGAGGCGATCAAGGAATGGCCCCTCTCGCCCGAGGATCTCGCGACGGCGAGAGAGGTGGTGCTGATGAACAGCCTGATCGGCGTGCTGCCGGTGTCGAGGATCAACGGCAAGGAGGTCCCGCTGGGCCCCGTGGCGGGGCGGTTGCGGGACCTCCTGCGGTAAAGCTTACCGCCCCCGTTCGGCCGGCAGGTTGCCGCCCACCACCCGCTTGACCTCGGCGCCCGCGGGGAAGCGGGTGTTCGAGTCCGCCTGGTTGATGATGGCGAGCGTCTCCATGTCCACCGTGGAGGGATACCGGCGCGCGAACTCGTCCAGGGTCATCGCGTTGGCGATCGACACCACGTCCACCCGCTTCGGCTGGACGTCGAGGGCCTTGCGGTCGGTCACCCGCTCGAAGCTGCCGAGCGAGCTGGAGATGGCGTCGCCGTAGCGCCGCCAGTTCTGCGACGAGGTGTAGCCGAGGATCTGATAGACCTTGTTGTTGTGCTCGGCGAAAGCGGCGATCCCCTGAAGGCTTCCCTGCTGGGTCTGGGCACCGAAGCTTCGTGCCACGGCTGGCAGGCCGCCGAGATCAGCCTGGAGGGCCTGCCCGGCCTGGATGCCCTGCTGTGAGAAGAACTGCTGCGCCGCCTGCTGGGGCGAGCCCTGCTGGGAGAGGGTCATCACCACGATCGCGTCCTGGTTGGGGCTGATGGCGCCCACGGCTGCCTTCTGGTTGGTGCCCTTCCAGCCCTCGGGAAAGCGGATCTGGACGCCGAGCTCAGGCTGGATGAAGGTGTTGCCCACGAAGTAGCCCTCGCGCGGGTTCTGGCCGAAAACGACGTTGTCGAGCGCCTTCAGGTACCCCTCGCGGTTGACGGTCCGGTTCGAGAAGTCGCTGCCGAGCTGCGCAACCTTGCCGCTGATGGTCTGGATGCGCTCCTCCTCGGAGGGATGGGTCGACAGCCAGTTGGGAATCCGCCCCCCCTGGAGCCCCTGCTGCCTCTGTTGCTGCGCGCTCACCCGCTGCAGCGTCGCGAACACGGGCGGCATCTCGCGCGGGTCGTAGCTCTGCTGGTTCATGTAGCGTAGCCCGAGGTCGTCCGCCTGGCGCTCGTCGTCACGGCCATACTTGAGGAACATGAGCTGCAGGCCCTGCTGAGCCAGCCCGCCGTACTGCTGGGCGAGCTCGGGCCTGAAAATCGCGCCGGCGATGAGCCCGATCTGGGCGAGCTGGGCCTTGCTCATCTGCTCCACGCTGTGGCGGCCGGTGACGTGGCCGATCTCGTGCCCGATCACCGAGGCCAGCTCGGCCTCCGAGGTCAGGTGGGTCAGAAGGCCGCGGGTGACGTAGATGAAGCCGCCCGGCAGGGCGAAGGCGTTCACCACCGGATCGTCGACGACCCGGAAGGTCCACGGCAGGTTGGGCCGCTCCGAGGCGGCCGCGAGCTTCTGGCCGATCCTGTTCACGTAGGCCTGGAGCTCCTGATCGGGATACAGGCCGAGCTGCTGCTGGATCTGCGTGTCGGCCTCCTTCCCCATCGCGATCTCCTGCTGTTCGGAGATCAGGGCGACCTGGCTCTTGCCGGTCGCGGGGTTGGTCGAGCAGCTTGCAAGGACGAGCAGGGCGGCGAGACAACCCGCACTGGCGCCCCGTCTCCACGTCGTATTCATTGGGTCCATGGGAACCTCCTTGGAAAGGGGGGCCGTGCCGGGCTACCCGGCTCCAGCCTCTCCATTCCTTACGTTGCAAGATGGGTGCCCCCCTCGGCGCGGGCTTTGCATGCCGTCCGCGGCGATGAACATAACCATCCTGACGGGTCTCGAAAAAGACGATCCCAAGTCCTACGACGTCGTCGTCGACCAGGTCGCCGCCGCCCTGCGCAAGAACAAGCACCGGGTGTCCATCTTCGGCGTCCACGACGACCTGCGGAAGCTGGTCACCGGCTTCTCCCGGCGCAAGCCGGACCTGGTCTTCAACCTCCTCGAAAGCTTCGGCGAGGACACCGGCGGCGACGTCGCCGTGGCCGGCGTCCTGGACCTCCTGGGCCTGCGCTACACCGGCGGCGGGCCGGGAGAGCTCTACCTGCGGCAGGACAAGGGCCTGGCCAAGAAGGTCTTCGCCTTCGAGGGCATTCTCTACCCCCATTTCGCCGTCTTCTCGCAGGACTCCGACTTCGAGATGGCGGGCAATTTCCGCATGCCGCTCTTCGTCAAGCCGCTGACGGCGGACGCTTCGATCGGCATCGACGGCGACTCCTTGGTGCGCGACACGACCTCCCTGATGAAGCGCGTCCTTGCCATCCACGAGAAGGTCAGGGACAGCGCCCTGGTCGAGGAGTACATCGAGGGGCGTGAGCTCTACGTCGGCGTCCTGGGCAACCGGGAGCCGATCGCCTTCCCGCCGATCGAGATGGACTTCTCCGGGCTGCCGGAGGGGATGCCTCACATCGCCGGCACCAAGGCCAAGTGGCAGAAGAACAGCGTCGAGTACAAGGGCACGAAGTCGGTGCTGGCCGACGTCCCGGACGAGCTGCGGGCGAAGCTCCAGAAGACCGCCATCGACGCCTACCGTGCCCTGCGCGTGCGCGATTACGGCCGCGTCGACCTGCGTCTGACCGAGACGGGGGACATCTACGTCATCGAGGTCAACGCGAGCTGCTATCTGGAAGAGGGGAGCGAGTTCGCCACGGCCGCCCAGGCGGCCGGGATCGAGTTCCCGGATCTGGTGCAGCGGATCGCCGAGCTGGCGCTGGAGCGGTACCGCTAGGGCATGTAGCTCCCCCGGTGGACGTGGTTCATCGCCAGGGCGGTGACCAGGGTGGTCAGGGCGATGACCGCCGGGGTCTCGCGGTCCTCGGGGTAGACCTGCCCGAGGGCGTCGGCCCGCTCGGCGAGATGGCGCAGGAGGCGGCGGGTGTGCTCGGGGAAGTGGCCGGTCCAGCGGTAGACGTCGGCCGGCAGCTCGCGGAAGAGGCGGCGGATCAATCCCGAAGCGGGGCGGCGGGGGGCGTCCGTGGTGAGGTCCTCGGGCCGGCCCCAGTCCTCGAAGATGGAGAGCAGCGCGCCGTCCAGTCCCGGCGGGAGCTCTCCGCCGTCCGTCTCCCCGAAGCGGTAGTACTGGTCGAGCGTATAGGAGATCTCCCCCACGTCCTCGTCCAGCTCGTCCTCCGTGACCAGCGGCTCGGCCGCGCCCAGCCCACGCATCAGGCCGTCGCAGTACTCCAGCTTGGCGAGCGCCTCGGGCCAGCCGGCGTACTGGCCGCGCCAGTCGAGCCCAGGGGTCATCCAGACGGCGAAGGTCTCGGCCCAGTCCTCGTCCGGGTGCTTCTGGGCGTACCAGCCGGGCAGGTGGCGCACGTAGCGGCGGCTGAACGGCTCCGGGGTGTACTCCTCCCGGTAGGGCCGGGTGATCGGGCCGAAGCGCTTCACCCACTCCTCTTGCTCGTAGAGCCGGTAGGCGTAGTTGACGACGTGGCCCATCTCGTGCCGGAGATAGCGCAGGAGCTCCCAGCGGCCGGCTCCCTCGACGTGGCCCGTCCGCTCGGCGTGGAGCGCCGTCAGGTCCGGACGGGCGAGATAGAAAGGAATGGCGATCGCCACCGTCCCGAAGGGCACTCCCCATTCCGTCGAGAGGTAGAACCGGGGGCGGACCCGACGGATCCCGACCGCCTCGAGCTCCCGCTCGAACCCGGCGATCACCGGCTCGAGCTCCGTACCCTCGATCTTCAGGCCGAGATCGCGGATCGGCTGCTCGCCGGGGTGGGACTCCTGAAAGGCGGTCGGCTCCATGATGTCAGGGGCTGTGGCAAGATCGGTGCCGCCGCCTTGTAACCTTTGAGCGCTCCCTTCCGTAGTGGTCCTCACAAGGAGGAGATGCCATGAAGAGGACCACCCTGACCATTTTGACTCTTACCGCCGCGCTGCTGTGGGTCGCGCCCGCCGGCGCGGACGAGGCGGAGAATATCGTCCGTTCGTTCCGGCAGCAGATTCCCGTCGGAGACGCCGACCGGATCTATCTCGAGTTCCCGGTCGGCGAGGTGACCGTCGAGGCTTGGGACAACCCGCAGGTCAACCTCGACGTCAAGATCGCCTGCAACAAGAAGAAGTCGAACAGCCGCTGCGCCAAGGCGGCCGAGGGTCTGCGGCTGGTCTACAACACCTCCGGGGACCGCCTCCACGTGGAGGTGAAGAACTGGCCGAAATTCAGCGGCACCAAGGGCCTGCACGTCATCGCCACGGTCAACGTGCCGCGCAACCTGCCGCTGCGGACGGAGCTGGGCGTCGGCGAGCTGAGCGTGCAGGGCACGGCCGGCGACCTCGACGTGGACCTCGGCGTCGGCGAGGTCAACATCACCCTGCCCAAGGAGGCGATCCGGTCCGTGGACCTCGACACCGGCGTCGGCGAGGCCAGCCTGACCGCCGCCGGCCGGCACTACGAGAGCTCCGGGCTGATGGCCCGCGAGCTGAGCTGGGACAAGGGGACGGGCCGCGCCGGCGTGAAGGTGGAGTGCGGCGTGGGCGAGATCGACGTCATCTTGAAGTAGGGGGCGTCCAGAGCAGCCAGCGCACGAGCAGCGCCGCGCCGAAGAGGAAGTTGCCCACGCCCACGATCCCCATGAGGATGCGGGCGTCGCTCCAGTCGTCGAGGTTGACGAGGATCCGCAGGACGGCCAGCAGGGCGAGCCCCACCAGGCTGCCCGCCCAGAGGGCGACCGGCCACTTCCTGCGGAACCCGCCCGCCGCCTGCGCCTCGATCAGGATGACGATCAGGCTCGCCAGGCAAATGAACGAGATGAAGGCTTCGATCATCACCGCCATGGCCTCATTGTAAGACTTTGGAGGGTGGGTCGGCTGGATCGGCGGCGCCTGCTAGACTTGCCGTCCTCATGAGCTCCCTCCACGTCGTCCTCGTCGAGCCGGAGATCCACTGGAACACCGGCAATGCCGGCCGGACCTGCCTCGCGGCCGGCGCGCAGCTCCATCTCGTCCGGCCGCTGGGGTTCTTCCTGAGCGGCCGGCAGGTGAAGCGGGCCGGGCTCGACTACTGGCCGCGGGTGAATCCCGAGATCTGGTCCTCCTGGAACGAATTCGCGGCGGAGCTCCCCCACCTGGGCGAGCCGTTCCTCTTCAGCGCCGAGGCGGAGCGGGACTACTGGAGCGTCGCCTACCCCGAGCGGACGGTCCTGATCTTCGGCAAGGAGAGCGTGGGACTGCCGCCGGAGATCCGCGAGCGGCACCGCGACCGGCTGGTGAAAATCCCCATGATGGATCCGGAGATCCGCTCCCTCAACCTTTCGACGTCGGTGGCGCTGGCGTCCTACGAGGTGATGCGGCAGCGGCGGAGCCCCAGCCTCCCCCGCCCGGCGTCTCCAGGATGAGCCGGTCCCCCGGTCCGACCTCGCGGCCGTCCACCGAAGCCAGCTCCTCCACCTCACCCGAGGCGCGCACCAGCCGCTGGCGGCCGCGCTCGCCGGGCTCGCCGCCCGCCATGCCGTAAGGCGCCTCGACCCGGTGCTGGCTGAGGAGCGAGAGGGACATGGGCTCCAGGAAGGTCAGCTCGCGGACGGCGCCGTCGCCCCCGGGATACTCCCCCGCTCCGCCCGAGCCGGCGCGGATGGCGAAGCGCTCCAGCCGTACCGGATAGCGGTGCTCCAGCACTTCCGGGTCGGTGATGCGGGTGTTCGTCATGTGGGTGTGAACGGCGCTCGCGCCCCGGAACCCCGGGCCGGCGCCGGCGCCGCCGCAGACCGTCTCGTAGAAGCCGAAGCGCTCGTTGCCGAAGAGCAGGTTGTTCATCGTCCCCTGGCTGCAGGCGGCGAGCCCGAACGCCTTGAGCAGGGTGTCGACCACGCGCTGGCTCGTCTCGACGTTGCCGCCCACGACGGCGGGAGCCTCGGCAGGATCCTCTGGAAACGGCGGATTCAGCATCCCGGGCGGAACGCGGATGTCCACCGCCGCCAGGATCCCCTCGTTCAGCGGCAGGGGCTCGGCGATCAGCAGGCGGAGGACGTAGAGGATGGCGCTCCGCACCACGGCCGGCGGCGCGTTGAGGTTGCCGGGGTGGACTCCGGCCGAGCCGGCGAAGTCGATGGTGGCGATCGGGTCCGACCCCGCTCCCGCGATCTCGATCCGCACGGCGAGGGGCGAGCCGTCGTCCAGCCGCTCCATGGCCTCGTAACGCCCGGAGGGCAGGCGCGCCAGGGCGGCGCGCAGCCGGTCTCCCGCCCTCGCCTTGAGTGCCGCCATGTACCGGCCGGCCGTCTCGCGCCCATGCTCGCGGACGAGGGCGCGGAGGGCCTCCGCTCCCCGGTGGTTGGCCGCCACGGCGGCCCGCAGGTCGGCCAGGTTCTCCTCGACGGCACGGGTGGGAAACGGAGCTTCCAGAAGGATCTTGCGGGCGTCCTCCCAGCGGGGCTCGCCTTTCCGGATCAGCCAGGCCGGAAAGATCACCACCCCCTCCTCGATCAGCCGGGTGGCCCCCGGGGGCATGGAGCCCGGCCGGATGCCGCCGATCTCGGCGTGGTGGGCACGGCTGGCGACGTAGCCCAGGAGAGGGCCGCCATCGAGATCGAAAACTGGCGTTACCACCGTCACGTCCGGCAGGTGGGAGCCGCCGAACGCGGGGTGGTTGGTGACGATCACGTCGCCCGGCTCCATGGCGATGACCTCGCGCAGGCGCCGCACGCAGAGGCCCAGGGCCCCGAGGTGGACGGGGATGTGGGGGGCGTTGACCACCAGCTCGCCCGCGGGGTCGAGCAGCGCGCAGGAGAAGTCGAGCCGCTCCTTGACGTTGGTGGAGACGGCCGTGCGTTGGAGCCGCTCCCCCATCTGCCGCGCGATGGCGGCGAAGCGATGGGTGAACAGCTCGAGCTGGACCGCTTCGGGACGGAGGTCGTGGGTCGGGATGAGGAGATCCTCCTGGCAGGCGATCTTATAGATTTTGGCTCGTGTCTTGCACCTCAGCCCCGGGACATGGCCAGACGACCCAAGACCAAGAAATCTGCCCTCGGCGACCACGCATACCCCCGGCCCCTCCTCCAGCGCGATCCCGACTCTTGGGAGTCCCTCAACGGCCGATGGGAGTTCGCGATCGATTCGGACGCGCGGTTGCGTTCCCCTGGAGACGTAACGTGGGACGACGAGATCCTGGTCCCGTTCTCGCCGGAGACGGAGGCCAGCGGCGTCGCCGACACCGGCTTCTACCGCCGCGTCTGGTACCGCCGGACCTTCGAGGCGCCGCCGCTGCTGCAGGCCGGAGAGCGCCTGCTGCTCCATTTCGGCGCCGTGGACTGGAGCGCCACCGTCTGGGTCAACGGATCGCTCGCCGTCTGCCACGAGGGAGGCTACACCCCGTTCAGCGCGGACATCACCGATCTGCTCATCGCCGGGCCGCAGACCCTTGTGGTGCGGGTGGACGACGACCCCGCGGACCTGGCCAAGCCTCGCGGCAAGCAGGACTGGCAGCTCGAGCCGCACTCCATCTGGTATCCGCGCACGACCGGCATCTGGCAGACGGTCTGGCTGGAGAGGGTCCCCGGCACCTGGATTGGCAGCATTCGCTGGACCCCCAGCCTGGAGCGCTGGGAGATCGGCTTCGAGGCCTGGATCGAGGGCGAGCACCGGGAGCGCCTCCGGCTCGGCGTCAGGCTGGAGGCGAACGGCCAATTCCTGGCGGACGACACCTACACGGTGGTGGCCGGCGAGGTCCACCGGCGGATCGCCCTCTCCGACCCCGGCATCGACGACTTCCGCAACGAGCTGCTGTGGAGCCCCGAGAAGCCGACCCTGATCCAGGCCCGCCTTCAGCTCTGGGTCGATCGCGGCGCCAAGCTCGACGAAGCGCGCAGCTACACGGCCCTGCGAACTATCGCCGTGCAGGGAAACCGTCTGGTGCTCAACGGCCGGCCCTACATCTTGCGCATGGTGCTCGACCAGGGCTACTGGCCGGAAACCGGCATGACCTCGCCGAACGATGAAGCCCTGCGAAAGGACGTCCAGATCGCCAAGGACATGGGCTTCAACGGCGTGCGCAAGCACCAGAAGATCGAGGACCCGCGCTATCTCTACTGGGCCGACACTCTGGGCCTTCTGGTCTGGGAGGAGATGCCGAGCGCCTACCGCTTCACCAAGCGCTCGATCCAGCGCCTGACCCGCGAGTGGATGGAGGTCGTGCGGCGCGACTACAGCCACCCCTCGATCATCGCCTGGGTGCCCTTCAATGAGTCCTGGGGCGTGCCCAACCTGCCGGACAACAAGCCGGAGCGGCACTGGGTGCGGTCCCTCTATCATCTCACCAAGACCCTCGACCCGACCCGGCCGGTGATCGGCAACGACGGCTGGGAGAGCGTCGCGACGGACATCATCGGCATCCACGACTACGACGCTGACACGGAACGCCTCGGTCTGCGCTACCAGGCCGAAGACGTGCTGCCGCACCTCCTGTCGCGGGAGCGCCCGGGCGGCCGGCTGCTGGTGCTGGAGGAGCACACTAATACCGTCATGCCCGTGATGCTCACCGAGTTCGGCGGCATCTGCGCCTCCAAGGACCCGAAGGGGACCTGGGGTTATTCGCGGGCGTCGAGCAACGAGGATCTGGAGCGGCGCTACCGTGCCCTGCTCGACGGAGTGAACTCCGCGCGTCTCCTCTCCGGCTTCTGCTATACCCAGTTCGCGGACACCTACCAGGAAGCCAACGGCCTCCTCTACGCGGACCGGACGCCCAAGTTCGATCTGACGAAGATGGCGGCCGCCACACGCGGGGAGAAGAGCGAGAGCCAGGGCGAGGACGAGCCCGAGGACAAGAAGAACAACCCGGCCCAGGCAGCCGGCCTCGGCATGCGGCACGGCCCTCTCGCGCCGGACAAGTGAGCGGAGATGGAGAAGAAGACTCTCACCAAGCCCGACGGCCGCGCCCTGATCCTTTACGCGCGCCACTCCATCGCCGGGGGAATCGAGGCGACCAGCCCGGGCACCGATCCCCCCGGCTCCAAGACCCACCTGCGCTGGCACCCCCTGCGCGGCGAGTGGGTGGCCTACGCGAGCCACCGCCAGAACCGCACCTTCCTGCCGCCTCCCGAGTACAACCCCCTGGCCCCGACCACCGACCCGGCCCATCCCACCGAGCTGCCGGCCGGCGACTACGACGTGGCGGTGTTCGAAAACCGCTTCCCCACCCTGACCGGCCACGCCGAGGAGCCGGCGCCGCCGTCGATCGTCCCCACCCGTCCCGGCAAGGGGGCCTGCGAGGTGGTGGTCTTCACCCAGGACCCCGGGGCCTCCTTGGGAGCGCTGCCGCTCTGGCACCTGGAGCTGCTGCTGGAGGTCTGGGCCGACCGCTATCGGGAGTTGGGCCAACGCGACGACGTCGACTACGTGATGCCCTTCGAGAACCGGGGCGTCGAGGTGGGGGTCACCCTCCACCATCCCCACGGGCAGATCTACGCCTATCCCTTCATCCCGCCCGTCCCGGCGCGCGAGCTGGCTCAGCAGAAGGCCTGGTGGGAGGAGCACGGGAGCGGGCTGCTGGAGGATCTGATCGGCAAGGAGCTCCAGGACGGGCGCCGGCTCCTCTACACCGGCGAGCGGGCCGTCGCCTGGATGCCGGCCTTCGCGCGCTACTCCTACGAGGTCTGGATCGCGCCGCGCCGGCCAGCCCCTTCCCTGGCGGACCTCGACGAGGCCGAACGCGCCGACTTCGCCCGCGCCTTGAAGACGGTGCTCCTCAAGTACGACGCCCTGTGGGAGAAGCCCTTCCCCTACATCATGGTCTTCCACCAGGCGCCGACGGACGGCCAGCCGCACCCCGAGGCGCACCTGCACATCGAGATCTACCCCGCCTACCGGATGCCGGGCCGCCTCAAATACCTGGCCGGGAGCGAGATCGGCGCCGGGGTGTTCACCGCCGACACGCTGCCCGAGGAGAAGGTCCAGGAGCTGCGCGCCGTGGAGGTGAAGCTTGAGTAAATCCTTTTCCGAGCTCTTCGGCCGCGACCCCCGGTTCCGGGCCGACGCGCCGGGGCGGGTGAACCTGATCGGCGAGCATACGGACTACAGCGGCGGATTCGTGCTGCCCTTGGCCATCCCGCAGCGGACCCGGGTGGAGCTCGCCCTCCGGGAGGACTCGCTCGTGCGCGCCTGGAGCGCCAACATGCAGCGCCATGACGTCGAAGAATACCGGCTGGGAGAAGAAAAGCCCGTCCACGGCTGGCTCGACTACGTCCAGGGCATCACCCAGGTGGTGCGGCTCGCCGGGCACGCTCTCCAGGGATTCGATCTGCGGATCGAGTCCGACGTCCCGCCCGGCAGCGGCCTCTCCTCCAGCGCGGCGCTGGAGGTCTCGCTCCTGCGCGTCCTGCGGGAAGCCTGCCACCTGGAGATGGACGACATCGAGATCGCCCGTGCCGGCCAGAAGGCGGAGAACGACTTCGTGGGCGCGCCGGTCGGGATCATGGACCAGATGGCGGCCAGCCTGGCCGACGAGACCACCGCCCTGTTCCTGGACACCCGGCACCTGAGCTACGAGAAGGTCCCCCTGCCGGCCGGCGCCGAGCTGGTGGTGATCAACTCCGGTATCTCCCACCGCAACGTGGGAGGCGAGTACCGGGTGCGGCGGCAGGAGTGCGAGCGCGCCGCGGAGCTGCTGAGGGTCCCCCAGCTCCGGGACCTGAGCAAGCAGGACCTCTGGCGTCTCACCTCTCTCCCGGAGCCGCTGGACCGCCGGGCTCGCCACGTCGTCACGGAGAACGCCCGGGTCCGCTGCGCCGTCTCGGCGATGCAGGAGAACGACCTTCCCCGCCTGGGCAAGCTCCTCTATTCCTCCCACGAATCGCTGCGGGACGACTTCCAGGTCTCGATCCCCGAGATCGACCGCTTGGTCGAGCTGGCCCGCGAGGAGCCGGACGTCTACGGCGCCCGCATCACCGGCGGCGGCTTCGGAGGCTCGATCGTCATCCTCGCCCGCCGCGGCACCGGCCGGGAGATCGGAGACAGGATCGTCGCCAAGTACGAGAACGAATGGGGGGAGGATGGGACGGTTCTGGTGCCGGCCGCGCCGGAGCCCGTGATCTCCTGACGCGACGCCTCCGGCCGTCTTGTGCCTTCCACCCGCGACCCGTCGTGAGGTATCATGCCGAAGCGAACCCCAAAGGCGGACGAGACCATGGCACAGGCCCTCAGAAAACCGGCACCGGAGGAGACGAAATCCTATTACGACAGGATTCGCGAGCTCGTCGAGGCCGACGATGTCGCGGGAGCCCGACAGTTGCTGGCCGAGGCCTTGGAGCAAGGCGACCATGGCGAGGATCTATCCGGCTGGCAGAAAGTGCTCGCGCCCGCGAAGGTGATTCGGGTCGGCGGCGAGAGGGACATCGACCGGACGGCTGACTTTCAGTGGCTGCGAGAGCATGGGAAGGAGTACGACGGGCAGTGGGTAGCCGTCCTTGGCGGCAAGCTCCTTGCCCACGCGACATCTCTGGCCGAAGTGCTCTCCACGCTAAAAGAGAAAAAGCCGGCTCACCCGCCTCTCTTCCATCGCATCTATTTTCAACCCGAACCTCCCGGGCTCTCGGAAGCTCGCACCTACGCGGAAAAAATCCGCATGCTCGTGGAAGCTGACCTGGTCGGAGAGGCCCGAAAAGTGCTCGCCGAGGCGCTGGAGCGAGGGGACCACGATGAGGATCTCTCCGGTTGGCAGAGGGTGCTGGCCCCCGCGAAGGTCATCCGCAGGTCGTCCACTTCGTAATGCTCAGGCTCGGTGAAGTCGCCTTTACTCAGGGGCGATCGACTTTTCTGGATCGTCACGGCAAAGTCCCTGAGCCCACGGCTAAAATCTATGTCCGCCTCCTGCTGGGAGAAACTCGCCTGCCCGTCGACGCTCAAGTGGATACGGGAGCTGCGTGGTCCGTCCTCGATCCTGAGACGGCCCAATCTCTGGATCTGTTGGATTCGGACGGCCCTTTCACCAGAATCGAGACACGCTTCGGCAGGATGGAGGGCCGCCTGGTCCGGATCCCCATTGTATTCGTGGCCGACGAGGGCGAGTCCCTGGATACAGAAGGCACCTTCTTCATCTCCCCCGGCTGGCCCTCGGGCCGAATCTTCCTCGGTTACTCCGGCCTGCTCGACTCCATGCGATTCGCTCTCGATCCCCAGGCCAACCAGTTCTACTTCGGTCCGGGAGTCTGACCCTCAGCCGAGCGTCTCCGGCCTCGGCCGGTCCAGAACCATCGCGACCAGCGCCACGCCGCCCAGGCCCCAACTCCACCAGGGATTGCCGGTCAGGATCGCCAGCACGAAGCCGAGGAGACCCGCGGCTTCTCTCATGGCGAAGGCCACGATGGTCGCCGTCTGGTAAGCGGCGAACCGGCCCTCCGGATTGCCGTCGAACCCCTCGGCATCGGCCCTCTTGAAGATCGATCTCTTGACGGCCGGAGCGGCTCCGAGGAACACCAGCCCCAGCGAGAAGAGCACCAGGGGAAGGGCTTGGGGAACATCGGAGCCCGGGAGCGGCCTCGAAAGGTACAGGAAAGTGAAGACGACGTTGACCATGAGCAAGCTCAGGCCGATGGCGCCGCAGACGATCAGGAGCTGCCGATGGCGGGCCTGCATGAAAACACCCCCTAGGGAGCGGCGCGCCCCCGGACGAGCCGGTCCACCTCGGAGGCCCGCGGCCAGCGGGTGAGCATACCGAACAGGCTGGCGATGCAGAGAACGATACCGTATCCCGCCGAGCCCGAGGTCAAGGCGACGAAGAGCCCGACCAGGGCGGCGGCCTCCAGAACCACGAAGCTGGTCCGGGTGGCCCGTTGATAGGCGGCGATCACCGCCTCCGGATCGATGCCCAGAGCCGCGGACCGAGGGAAGGCCTTCCGCAGGATGGACGACCTGAATCGCGAGGAGAGCAGGATCAGCATCGCTGCGAGCAGGCTCAGCGACAGCGGCACCGCCGCCGGCAGCCCCGGCACGACACCGATTCCCTGCCGCACCAGGACCCAGATCAGGACCGCGAATGCTACGACCGAAAGCGCCAGCGCGCCGCAGAGGCGGGCCAGGGGCCGGAGCCGCCTGACATAGCCGGGAACGGGGTCGTCGCGCAGCCGGCCGGAGAGGTCGAGGTCCATCGTTGTCAGGCCTCCAGCAGCAGGTTTCCAGCGCCGTCCACCCGTCCCCGCCAGCCCTCCGCAACCATTGTGGCGCTGTGGCTTTCGAACACCAGGGCCGGACCGGCGAAGGCGGCGCCGGGGTGGAGGCGGACGCGGTCGAAAAAGGGGACGTCGCGCCAGGCTCCACCGCTCCAGCAGCGGCGGCGGCCCGCCGCCTCGGCTGCGAACGGCTCGGTTCGCGGCGTGGTCCAGGACTCGGCTTCAGACGCCTGAGACGAGGCGATCACCCGCACCGACTCCAGCTCGATCGCCCGCCCTTCGGGAGCATATCCATAGATCTCTTGGTAAGCGGCTGCGAAGGCCGGCTCGATCTCGGCGTCACCTTCGTACTCGACAGCCAAGGCCGCCTCCTGGCCGGCGAAACGGAGGTTCAGCAGCCGCCGACGGACCGCGATCTCCTCCGGCCCGATCCCTTCCGCAGCCACAGCCTCCGAGGCTTCGCGGCCAAGCTCCTCCAGCCAGCCGGCGAGCCGGACGCGGGCGCTCTCGAGGGGCTCCAGCACCTGGCGGTGGGCGAACCGCTCGACGAGGGCCGCACCCAGACCCAGGGCGGAGAGGAGGCCGGCGTCCGCCGGCACCAGGACGCTCGCGATGCCCAGCAGCTCCGCCACGGCGCAGGCGTGCTGAGCGCCGGCGCCGCCGAAGGCCACCAAGGCATGGCCGGCCGGGTCGTAGCCCCGCCGCAGGGAGATGGAGCGGATCGCCTCGGCCATCCGCTCGTCGGCGATGTCCAGCAGACCGGCGAGCACCGCCTCGAGGCCCGCGGCCTCCTCCCCCATCCGTTCGCGAAGAGCTTCCAGGGCTTGGCTGGCGGCGGCGGGGTCGAGGGGGATCTCGAAGCGGTCCGGATCGAGCCGGCCGAGGATCAGGTTGACGTCGGTCAGCGTCAGGGGGCCGCCCGCGCCGTAGCAGGCGGGGCCGGGCCAGGCGCCGGCGCTCTCCGGGCCCACCTTGAGCTGGACGCCGTCGAAACCGCAGATGGAGCCGCCGCCGGCGGCCACGCTCTCGATGGCGAGCGCGGGCGCGACCAGATGCGCGTCGCCCACCCGGTGCTCGAAGAGGTACTCGAAATCGCCGTCCCAGCGGGCCACGTCGGTGCTGGTGCCCCCCATGTCGAAGGCGATCACCCGGCCGAAGCCGGAGCGCCGGCCGGCCCGGGCCGCCCCCACCACGCCGCCCGCGGGGCCGGAGAGGAGGCCGTCCTTGGCGCGGAAGGAGGCGGCGCGCACCAGCCCGCCGGCGCTCGTCATCACGTGGAGCGAGACGGGGCCCAGCGCGCCGGAGACGCCGGCGAGGTAGCGCTCCAGGATCGGCGAGAGGTAGGCATCCGCCACCGCCGTGTCGGCCCTGGGCAGGAGCTTCATGAGCGGCGCCAGGCGCGCAGAAAGGGAGACGTGGCGGAAGCCGGCCTCGCGCAGCAGGGCGCCCATCTCCTCCTCGTGGCGGGGGTTCCTGTAGCTGTGCATCAAGGCCACCGCGGCGGACTCGATCCCCTCCTCCAGCAGGCGCCCGGCGGCCTCTTTCATCGCGACGCCATCCAGCGGCACGAGAACGGAGCCGTCCGCCGCCAGCCGCTCGGGGACCTCGACCACCTCGCGGTAGAGGGGCTCGGGCTTGACGATCTCCAGGGCGAAGAGGTCCGGCCTCTGCTGCGTTCCGATCCGCGGCAGGTCGGCGAACCCGCGAGTGATGAAGAGGGCTGTCGCCGCCCCCTTCCGCTCCAGGAGGGCGTTGGTGCCCCGCGTGGTGGCGAGCCGCATGACGATCTCCGGCAGCGCGGCGTCCGGAGGCGTGCCGGTCACCAGCCGGGCGGCGAGGACGGGAGCCTCTTCGGGCGAGCGCAGCTCGAAGGTGGCGCCTCCAGGATCGCTCTCCGGAAAAGCACGGTCGAGGCGGAGGATGGCGCCGTCGGGATCGAAATCGACCGCCGTCGCGCTCTCCCCCGAATCCAGCAGCGTGAAGGTGAACCCGCGGAAGAAGCCCGGCGGCGGACGCCAGCCCAGGGCCACACGGAAGGCCGCCGGCCCGGCACGCTCCGCGATGCGGCCCCGGACGGCGCTCGTGGAAAGCACCTTGGCGCGATGGATGTTCCCTTCGGGATCGACCGCCAGGCAGTCGGTGAAGGTCCCCCCGGTGTCGATCCAGATTTGCCAGGGAGCGTTATTCAACGCTGATACCGGGTCAGCGACTTCACCGGCCCCCTTCCGACCGCGCCATGGACGGCGGGTCGGCGAGGCGGTCGCCCAGCTTGCGCACCCGCTCGTTGAGCCGGTCCATGGACTCCGCCTTGCGCAGCCACTTCCGGGCCTCGCCCGACTGGCCGGCCTCGAACGCCACCAGTCCCAGGGCGGCGTAGGCCTCGACGTCCTCACGGTGCAGGCGGAGCGCCCGGCGGTAGAAACGCCGGGCCTCCTCCAGCCGTCCCTTCGCCAGCGACAGATCGCCCAGGGCGAGATAGCTGAAAGGATTGCGTCTGTCCACGTTGGTCGCGATCGCCAGGAGCCGCTCCGCTTCGGCGTGCTCTCCACGCGACCGCAGGATGGCCGCCAGGTTGCTGTAGGCGGAAGAGGTCTGGGGATCGGCTTCCAGGGCCCTGCGATAGGCGGCCTCGGCTTCCTCAAGGCTGCCCTCCCGGCGCAGCGCCACACCCAGGTTCACCCAGCCGCCGCCGAACTCGGGATCGATCTGCACGGCCTTGCGCAGCCACGTGAGGGCTTCGCCGGAGTGGCCCGCCCGGAGGGACTCGGCGCCTTGGTTGGCGTAGAAGAGGGCCACGGCCCGCAGGTCCGAGATGCGGTGGACGCGGCGGTACGTCAGGTCCCGATTGGGCGAGAAGTCGAGGATCTTCACCCGGGCGCCCCCGATGTCGTAGCCCGCGCTGACGTGCCCCGACACCACCAGCAGGTCGCCATCCTTCTCGAACCTCTCGACGTCGTCCACGTCGAGGTAGTGGGCCGGCACCCCGAGCTCGCGCGCCATCCCTACGAACAGGCTGGTGAAGGCCAGGCAGTTCGCCCGCCGTTTCTCGAACGCCTCGCTGGCCGTCAACGTGCGTCCGGCCTCGTACTGGAGCTTCAACCGGGTGGGATCGATCATCGCCGCCAGCAGCTTGTCGAGCCGCTCCTCGGCCGGCGTGCCGTCCGGCACCTGCGCGTGCGCCCAGGCCTTCATCTCGGCCGTGATCTCGAACGGCACGATCACGGACGAGGGATCGAATCCACGCGCGCGCAGGGCCCGCGCCAGATCCGCGGAGCCCAACGGACTCCGCGACGACGCGCAGCCCAGGGCCAGCAGGCTCCCGGCGATGCAGATGAGAAGAGCGGCTGATCGTCTCATACCGGCTTCCTCGAGGCGGCACGCACGCCGCGGCGTCAGGCGGTCCGGGCAGCCGGCCGTCTGAAGAGCAGCTTCTTCAACCCGATATACAGCAGCCCGACCACCAGCACGAACGCCAGCACCGGCAGCGTGATCGCGAGCACCGAGAGCAGCGCCGAGCCTCCCGCTTCGGCCGTAGCCAGCACGGGGTTGCCGAGCCCTCCCGTGGTGAACGAGGAGACGTGGCGGGCAAAAGCCGTAATCCCCTGGAAGGCCGCCGTCGTGCCGCCGCCGGCCACCACGGCCAGCGTCCACTTGAGGAACGGGCTCACGTCCATCGTCATCGACGAGGCCGTCACCAGGATGCCGGCGACGATGGCCGTCGGCGTCGCCACCGTATCGAGCAGGTTGTCCACCCAGGGAATGTAGTAGCCGGCGATCTCCAGCAGGGTGGCCGCCGCGAAGGCGATCAGCGCCGGGGTCGAGCCGATCCAGGCGAAGTTGTCGCCGAGCACGAGATGGCCCACCTCGGCACGCGACGCCAGGCTCATGATGAGCAAGGGAACGAAGACCCGGAAGCCGCAGGCCGCGGCAAGGCCGAGGCCGATCAGAAGACTGAGAACCGTGTCCACCATCTCCCCTCCCCCTCCTTTCGAGCCGGTAGGGTGGCGGAAGGCCACCTACGAGAATAATAACGCGGGTGACCCCCTCCTACTTCCATAGACTGCCGGGAGCCCCGGAAGGTTCCGCGACCCCGGCCCGTGCCTCCGCAGTCTCTGACCCCGCCGGCCGCCGGAACGCGGCCCACAGCGCACCCGCCAGCCCGGCGCCAGCCAGGGCCAGGAGACCGCGGTGGAGGTTGGCCCAGAGCTGGAGGCTGTGACCCGTGGCACGCTCGTCGAAGACCCCGTGCGCGCCATGGTCCCCGGGCACCGGCTCCCAGAGGTTGTCGAGGCGGTGGCGGTCGGCGAGTCCGTCGTACTGCTGGGACTCATAGCCGTTCCTCGCCAGGTACCAGTCCGCGAAGCCGGGCGCGATCTTGTCGCCGAGGATCGCCTTGACCGTCGGCCAGCCCACGTACACCTCGCGGCGGTTATGATCGGCCGCCCAGACGATGGCGCGGGCCGCCACCTCCGGCTGGAAGATCGGCGGCACGGGCTGGGGCTTCCGGGGCAGCCGGCTCTTCACCCACCCGAACTGGGGAGTGTTGATCGCAGGCAGTTGGACCATGGAAAGGCGCACGTTGCTGCCGTCGTGGATCAACTCGCTCCGCAGTGAGTCGCAGAACCCCTGGACGGCGTGCTTGGCCGCGCAGTAGGCCGACTGGAGGGGAATACCCCGGTAGGCGAGGGCCGAGCCCACCTGCACGATCGACCCCCGGTCGCGCGGCAGCATGCGGCGCAAGGCCGCGAGCGTCCCCCAGACATAGCCGTGGTAGGTGACGTCGGTGACGCGTTGGTACTCCTCCGGCGTCATCTCCCGGACGGGCGAGAAGACCGAGACCATGGCGTTGTTCACCCAGACGTCGATGGGTCCGAGCCGCTCCTCGACGGCGGCCGCCGCGGCCTCCACCTGATCGGGGTCCGCCACGTCGGCGGGCAGCACCAGCGCCTTGCCTCCCCTCTCCTCGACCTCCTGACGGGCCCCTTCCAGCGCCTCCCGGTTACGGGCCACGAGACCGATGTGGGCGCCCCGATCGGCGAAGGCCCGCACGGTGGCGCGCCCGACTCCCGCGGACGCTCCGGTGATGACGACGACTTCGGCTGGTTTCGATCGGCTCATGGAGCCTCAACGTGCAAGCCGGATGCCTCCCGAGACGGTCGTCCAGCGCGCGCCGCCGTCGGCGGTCTTGAAGACGCTGCCGTAGCTGGTGCCGGCGTACAGCGTGGCAGGGTCCTTGGGATCGATCACCAGCGTGATCGTGGCGTTGAGCTCGGCGAGATCGGAGTCGATGGCGGTCCAGCTCTTGCCGCCGTCCGTGGTCTTGAAAACGCCGTTGCCGCCCGCGTAGAGCGTTTCGGGGTCCGAGGGATCGATCGCCAGGGCCAGAGTTATATCGCCTTCGGGGTCCGATCGATGGATCGCGGCGGGTGCCGCCATGCCGGCAGCCAGATCAAGACTCGGGGGCGGAAGCATGATCTTCATCGCTCCCGTCATCCCCAGAATCAGGGCGAAGAGCGCCTGCGCCATCCACATCCCTACGAGCATCTCCCTGCCTGGGCTCGTTCTCGTCGCGACTGCGAATTGGTTGCTCATTGGATCCTCCTGCCTGTTCTGCTTCTCACGTCGTGTGCCAGCGTGGAGGCCCGTGGACAAAGTGTTGAATGCGAGTGAGTTACGCGTGCTGACCCGGTTGTGCCAGCGGATTCGGGGTCGCTCGAAATCAGACAGTTGTATGAAAACGATCAGGGCCGAGGCGAGATCCAGGCGAGAGGCACAGGAGGCTGAAAGGCGTCATGTCGCGGATGCGCAGCGGTCCCATGAGCTCGGCCTGCCCTTGCGCGGGCGCCGCCGCCAGCGCAAGGAAAGCCAGGGCGATGGCCGCCGCCGCGGGCCATCTGTAGAGAGTCATGCCGGTTCTCCTCAGGGTGCCTTTGAGATCTGAGATGCCGGGTCGGCGAGCTGCCAGCCGCCGCCCAGCGCCTTGTAGAGCTTGACGAGGCTCGCGAGCCGGCCGAAGCGGGTCTTCGCCAGTGAATTCTCGGCGGCGAGCTGCTGCTGCTGGGCCTGAAGAACTTCCAGATAATCCGCCAGACCGGCGATATAGCGGTCGTTCGAGAGCCCCACCGCCTGCCGGTAGGAGGCCGCCGCCCGCGCCTGCTCCCGCTCGGTCTCGGCGAGCTTCTGATAGGCCACGAGGGCCGTCGAGACCTCGGCGAAGGCGTTCGTCACGCTCGCCTCGTACCGCACCTTCGCCTGCTCCCACCGAGCCTCGGCCGCGCGGCGCTGATCCTGGAGGCGCCGTCCCTGGAGCAAGGGGCTCAGCAACCCGCCGCCGACCGACCAGGTCTTGCCGTCGCCGAAGAGGTCCGAGACCTGGGGCGCCACGCCGCCGAGAGCGCCGGTCAGGCTGAGCCGGGGAAAGAAATCGGCGACCGCGACGCCGACGTCGGCATTGGCCGCCACGAGCTGCTGCTCGGCCTCGCGCAGGTCGGGCCGCCGTTGGAGAAGGTCCGAGGGAAGGCCGGCGGGGATCTCCGGCGGCAGGAGCTGATCCTCGAGCGCCTTGCCGCGCGCGATGGGGCCCGGGTTCCGGCCCAGGAGGAACGCCAGCCGGTTCTCTTCGGCCACGATCCGCCGCTCGAGGTCGGGAATGGCGGCTGCCGTCGAGGCCAGGGTCGCCCCGGCGCTGGCCGTTTCGAGCCCCGAGGCGGCTCCCGCTTCCAGACGCCGGTTGAACAGGTCGTAGGTCTCCCGGAACGCCCCGGCCGAGCGCCTGGCGATCTCCAGCTCCAGGTCGAGCTCGCGGATTTGGAAATAGCTCGTGGCCACCTCGGAGACCAGAGAGAGCAGAACGCCGCGCCGCGCCTCCTCCGTGGCCAGGACGTCGGCACGCGCCGCCTCGTTCAGGCGCCGGATGCGCCCCCACAAATCGATTTCCCAGGAAACGCCGAGGTTGACGTCGTAGAGGCTCTCCGTGATTCCAGAAACCTGGCCGCGCGACCAGCCTGCCGCGGCCTGGATCTGCGGAAAACGTTGCGAACGGCTGATGCCGGCGGCCGCCCGCGCCTCCTCCACGCGCCAGGCCGCCAGCCGCACGTCATAGCCGTTGCGGAGCGCCTCGGCGACAAGAGTTTTCAAAGCGTCGTCCTCGAAGATCTCCCACCAGGGTTGATCCGCGAGCGAGGCCGCCTCGGCCGGTCCCGCCTGTCCCCGAACCTGCTCGGGAGCTGCGATGGGCGGCCGCCGGTATTCGGGTCCGACGGTGCAACCGCCGAGCAGCGCGCCGGCGAGGACGACGAAAGCAAGGGTTTTGGCCACGACGAGCGGCCCGACCTGGGGCCTGGAGCGGAAGCGAGAGGCCCGGTTGAGAAACTTTTCCTGGACCCCCTCGAGATACAGATAGATCACCGGCGTGATGTACAGGGTGATGAACTGGGAAACGATCAGGCCGCCGACGATGACCAGTCCGAGCGGCCGGCGCGACGCGCCGTCGGCGCCGTAGCCGAGGGCGATCGGCACCGCGCCGATCACGGCCGCCAGGGTCGTCATCAGGATCGGGCGGAAGCGGTCCATGCTGGCTTCGTGGATCGCCTGCTCGGGCGCCTCGCCGGCCGCCACCCGCTGGCGGGCGAAGTCGACGATCAGAATGCCGTTCTTCTTCACGATCCCCATCAGCATGAACATGCCAACGAAGGCGTACAGCGACGCCTGCTCGCCGAACACGAACAGCGTCAGGAGACCGCCCACCAGGGCCGTGGGCAGCGTCGAGAGCACCGTCAGAGGGTGCACGTAGCTCTCGTAGAGGACGGCCAGGATCACGTACATCACGAACACGGCCAGGAGCATCAGGATCGTCAGGTCGCGCACCGTGTTGCGGAACGTCAGGGCCTCGCCCTGCAGGCTCGCGCGCACGGTGGGCGGCACGACCTCCTCGGCGGTTTTGGTAATGAAATCGGTGGCGTCGCCGATGGCCACGCCGGGCTTGAGGTTGAAGAACAGCGTCACGCTGGTGAACTGGTTGATGTGGTTGACGGACTGGGGCCCCAGCGACGGCTTCCAGGTGACCAGCTCGCGGAGCGGCACGAGATGGCTGCCGTCGTCGGACTTGATGTGCAGCAGCGAGAGGTCCTCGGCCTGCGAGCGGGCGGAGTCCGCGACCTCCAGGATGACCTGGTACTGGTCCTCGGGCTTCTTGATCAGATAGAGGTAGTTCTGCGAGTACGCGTTGCGCAGCAGCTCGAGGATGCGCGTCTCCGAGACGCCATGGATCTTCGCCTGGTCGCGCCGGAGCTCGATGTCGAGGTTGGGAGTATTGTTGAAGTAGTCCGACGACAGGGTCAGGAACCCCGGATATCCCTGCAGCTTGCCCATCAGCTTCCCGGCCACGTCGTAGACCTGCTCGGGATTCACGCCCGACACCGCGAAGGCGTACTGCCCCTGGTTGGTGTTGACCGCGCCCGTGCTGATCTCCAGGACCGGGAACGGCCGCAGGAAGGCCATGACGCCGGGAATGCTGCCGAGCTTGCCCATCAATTCGGCGGCGGCCTCCTGGATCGGCTGGCGCTGGTCGGCCGGCTTGAGGAACGTGAACGTGATGCCCTGGTTGGACGGCAGGAACTGGCCGTTGCCCGTCATCGTGAAGTCCATCAGGACGTTCGGATCCTGGTGGAGGGTCGCGTCGACCCGTTCCTGAATGGCCCGCATCTGCTCGGGGGACGAGCCCTCGCGGCCCATGAACACGCCGAACACGACACTGCTGTCGCCCGGCGGCAGGAAGGCTTTGGGGATGGCCATGAACAGCCACACCGTGCCGGCCAGACAGATCACCCAGATCACCGCGGAGACCCACCGGTGCCGGAGGAACCACCAGAGCGACCGGCCGTAGACGCCGAGCACCCGCTTCTCCGCGCTGCCGAAAACCCTTTCCATCCACGTCTTCTTGAATCCCTCTCCCCGCTCCTTGAGCAGCCGCGCGCACATCAGCGGCGTCAGCGTCAACGACACCAGGCCCGAGGCGAAGATGGCGATCACGATGGTGACGGCGAACTCGCGGAAGATGCGGCCCACCAGTCCGGTCATGAAGACCAGCGGGATGAACACCGCCGCCAGCGAGATCGTCATCGAAACGATGGTGAAGCTGATCTCCTTGGCGCTGTTGAGGCTCGCTTCCAGCGCTTTTTCCCCATGCTCCATCCGGCGCACCGCGTTCTCCAGGAACACGATGGCGTCGTCCACCAGAAAGCCGATCGCCAGCGTCAGCGCCATCAGCGACAGGTTGTCCAGGCTGTAGCCAAGCATCCGCATGGCCACGAAGGTGATCAGGAGCGACAGCGGCAGCGCCACCGCCGGGATCAGCGTGTCGGTGGCCCGCCCGAGGAACACGAAGATCACCAGCACCACCAGGGCGAAAGCGATCAAAAGGGTTACCTGCACGTCGGTCACCGAGTGGACGATGTTCTGCGAGCGGTCGTAGATCGGCGTGATGCGCACCGAGCCCGGCAGCTCGGCGCTGATCAGCGGCAGCGCCTCGCGGATGCTCTTCGCCACTTCCACGGCGTTGGCGCCGGCCTGCCGGTTGACGGCCACCACCACCGTGGCCGAAGGCACGTCATAGCCGCGAACCCAGAACCGCATGTTGATCCGCTCGTCCTGCACCGAGTCGCGCACCTCGGCCACGTCGCGCAGGTACACCGGCGAGCCATCCTTCGTCGCGACCATGAGATTGGCGTAGTCCTCGGCGCTTTCGAGCTGTCCTTGAGGGCGCAGCAGCGCCGTGCCCGCCGTGCCGTCGAGCTGGCCCGCGCCCGTGTAGCTGGTGCCGTTGCGCACCGCGGCGGACAGGTCGTCGACCGAGATGCCGCGCGCCCACATCGCCGACGGATCGGCCTTGATGCGGATGGCCGACTTGGTGCCGAACACGTTGACGCGCGAGACGCCCGGCAGGATGCTGATCCGCTGCCCCACCTGCGTGCTGCCGTAGTCGTAGAGCTGGCCCGACGTCACCGAGTCGCTGGTCAGCGCGATGTACATGATCGGTTGATCGTTGGGGTTGCTCTTCGAGAAGGTCGGCGGCGACGGCAGGTCCACCGGCAGGCTGCCGGTCGCCTGCGAGATCGCCGTCTGCACGTCCGTGGCGGCGGCGTCGACGCTCTTGTCGAGGGCGAACTGGAGCGTCATGCTGGTGTATCCCTGGGTGCTCTTCGAGGTGACGACCTCCAGGCCGTTGATCTGCATGAACTGCCGCTCGAGCGGCGTGGCGACGTTGTTCGCCATCGTCTCGGGGCTCGCGCCCGGGTAGCCCGCCTGCACCTCGATGACGGGATAGTCCACCGCCGGCAGGTCGTTCACCGGCAGCCGAAGAAAGCTCAAGACGCCGAAGAGGATGACGGCGGCCGTCAGGACCGCGGTCATGACGGGGCGCCGGATAAAAGGTTCCGAAAGGTTCACGACTTGCCCTCCGTCTTCTTGATGGATGCTTGCGAAAGGGCCGTCGCGGCTTTCTCGACGCGGACCTTGCCGCCGGGCGTCACGCCGAGCTGGCCGTTGACGACCACCTGCTCGCCGGCCTTGAGCCCCTGGCTGATGACGACCAGATCGCCCTGCCGCTGCCCCGGCGTCACCGTCCGCTGCTCGGCCGTCGAATCGTCTTTCACCACGTAGACGAACGGTCCGAGGGCGTTGGTCTGCGGCGCGGCGGCGGGCACCAGCACGGCCTGTTCAATCGTGTCGAGGACGAGGCGGATCTTGACGAACCGGCCCGGCCAGAAGCGGTGATCGCCGTTGGAAATCGTGGCGCGGAGCTTCACCGTGCCCGTGCCGCCCTGCACGGCGTTGTCGACGAACGTCAGCATGCCCACCCGCGGATCGGCGGGCTGATCGGGTAAGCGCACCTCGACTTTGAGCGAGCCGTTCGCCAGGTTGCGCTGCACCGCCGTGAGATCGTGCTCGGTAATCGTGAAGTCGGCGTAGATCGGGTCCAGGCGCTGGATCACCAGCAACGAGCCCGTATTCGTGGTGACCACGTTGCCGCGGTCCACCAGCCGTTCCCCGGCCCGGCCTTCGATCGGCGAGCGGATGAAGCAATAATCGAGATTGAGCCGCGCCGTCTGCACGGCCGCGTCGCTCTGCTCCACCCGGGCGGCGGCCACGTCGACCGCGTTCTTCCGCGTGTCGTACTCCTGCTGGGCGATGGCTTTCGTTTGGATCAGGCTCGCGGCGCGGTCGA
>Ga0126305_10000138_pt1 | contig 31692 bp, 34 predicted proteins | sample Plot26_FD_92536 | JGI IMG/M metagenome (GOLD analysis project Ga0126305, IMG submission 92536) | Serpentine soil microbial communities from UC McLaughlin Reserve, CA, USA - Plot26 | ecosystem: Environmental > Terrestrial > Soil > Grasslands | place: USA: UC McLaughlin Reserve, Lake County... | reverse complement strand
TCCATCTGCTACGCGCCGGTTATCATGTTCTTCACATAGTTTCCGTGCCCCGCGCAGCCCACTTGCGCGTAGTGCCGGTTCGGGCTCTGGTACTCCACGTGCGCCGTCGCGATCGTGATGCCGCGCTCGCGCTCCTCGGGAGCCTTGTCGATCTGGTCGAAGGCCACGAAGTTGGCCAGGCCCTGAGACGACAGCACCTTCGTGATGGCCGCCGTCAGAGTCGTCTTGCCGTGATCGACGTGGCCGATCGTCCCGATGTTGACGTGCGGCTTCGAACGATTGAACTTCTCCTTGCCCATGGCGCTGTCAGACTCCTAAACGGTATTTATCTAGCTTTTATTGAGAGCAAATGCGTACGAGTCAATGGAGCCCACGACCGGATTTGAACCGGTGACCCCTTCCTTACCAAGGAAGTGCTCTACCCCTGAGCCACGTGGGCTTGAGACACTCATGGATTCGCCCGAGGCTGGTGCCTGGACGTCTCCCGGCGGTCAAACCGCGCGATCCTACAACCTCCCCCACTTCGTGTAAAGCCCCTTCGTTCGCGGGTGACGACCTGGGGGTGCCAACGTAGGCGTCCCGGGAAGGGCGCCCAGAGGAAGACGGGTATTGTGCCAGAGACCTGCAGGCTTGTCTAGTGGGCGCCTCTCACTTGCGGGAGCCTGAAGCTCTTCGGGGAGGGCGCAGCTCTAGAGAAAGTTGCCACCCCAACGCCTCCGCATACCGTTCCAACGTCGAGAGCCGTATGCTGCCCGTACTGTTCTCGATCCGGCTGATGGCCGATTTCTTGGTCTCCAGCCGCTCCGCTACGTCCTCCTGGGTCAGACCCGCTCGCTCTCGGGCCTGACGGAGAACGGCGCCGATCTTGAAATCTTCGTAGCCAGCTTCAAGACCCTCGGCGAACTCGGGATCGCGCGTAGCCCGAGAACGCGTGTACTTCGTCAGGTCGCTCATGATCCGGGCCTCCTGCTCAGGTAATCTTGCCGGCGCTTCTCTGCCAACGCAATTTCTTGGCGTGGGATCTTCTCCGTCTTCTTCGCGAAGCCACCGGTAAGCACCAACAGCCGGGGGCCATCGTAAAATCCCAGGAGTCGGAAGGTCTCTCCCCCGTGTTGAGCCCGAACCTCCCACAGACCCTCGGTACCAACCAGCTTCTTGAGGTACTGGGAGGGAACGGACTCGAGCTCCTCGATCACCCGTAGGACCCACACGACTTTCTGAGCCTGCTTGCCACTCAGCCCATCGAGAAAATCCTCCACGGGGCAGTGACCCGCCGGGGTTCGATAGAAACGGGCCTCACGCACGTCGCCAGGTTAACAAAAAGGTGAACCACACGCCAGAGGTCCGGCTCTTCTCCTAAAGATTTAGTTGACACGTTCCGAGAGAGCGGCGTACCATCCTAAGACATTAGGAGGTAGCCGATGGCCAAGAAGACCGCGGAGCCGCTGACCCCCCTGGAGCTGGAGATCATGAAGGTGCTCTGGGAGACCGGCCCGGCCTTCGTGCAGACGGTCCAGGAACGGCTCGCCGCCGACCGCAAGCTCGCCTACAACACCGTCCAGACGATGCTCAACGTCCTGCTCCGCAAGGGCAAGGTCAGGCGGGAGATTCAGGGCCGCGCCTATCTCTACGAGCCGGTGGTCAGCCGGCCCCAGACGGCCCGGCTGGCGGTCAGCGACCTGGTGCACCGGATGTTCGACGGCTCGGCGGAGAGCCTGGTGATGAGCCTCGTCGAGGCGCGCCAGCTCACCCCGGAGAAGCTGGCCGAGCTGTCGGCCCTGCTCGACAAGAATCAAGAGGCCGATCCTGAGGACAATCATGGAGACGATCATGGAGACGATCATGGGAAGGATTGACGGCCTGATCCTGACGTTCGTGCTCAACGCCCTCTGGCAGATCCCGGCCGCGGTGGCGGCGGGCCTACTGGGCGACCGGCTCCTGAGGCGGGCCTCCGCGAGCCTGCGCCACGTCCTCTGGCTGGCGGTCTTCTCGGCCTGCCTCCTGTTCCCCGCCGTCAGCCTGAGGCGGGCCCTTCCTTCCCCCGATCCCATGGCGGCCCCGTCCCACGCTCCCCTTGCCGCTCGGGCGGGCGACGTTCGGGGCTGGCTCCCCTTCGGCGAGGATCGCCCGGCGCCCGTCGTCCCTGCCGGCGCCGCGGGCGTGGTGGCCTGGCTCTGGGGCCTGTCCATCCTGGCCCACGGGGCCGTTCTGATCCACGCCTGGCGGCGGGCCTGCGGGCTGGCTCGCGGCGCCCATCCACTCGCCATCCCGGAAGGGCTGGCCCCCGCCGTCTCCCGGTGCCGGTCAGCGCTCGGCGTCCGTGACGCCGAGATCCTCGGCTCGGCGGAGACCGCGGGCCCCTTGACCGTGGGAGCGCTTCGGCCGCTCATCCTCCTCCCCTCCCGCTTCTTCGACCACGCCTCGCCCGAGGAAACGGTGTCGGCCCTCGGCCATGAGCTGGCCCACGTCCGGCGGCGGGACTACGCCATCAATCTTCTCTGCGAGCTCCTGCTCCTCCCGATCGCGCTCCATCCGGCCGTCCGCGTCGTGCGGCGCCGGCTGGCGATAACCCGGGAGATGGCCTGCGATGAAGCCGCCCTGGAGAGCCTCGTCAGCCACCGTGTCTATGCACGGTCGCTGCTCTCCCTGGCGGCCGCGGTCGCCGGCATCCCCCGGCCATCCACCACCCTGGGCGTCCTCGACGCCCAAACACTGGAGGTGCGTATGAAACGGATCCTCGACAACCGTCCGAAGATGGGCGCGCGGCGGGCGCGCGCCGCGCTGGGAGCTGTGCTGCTGCTCCTGGCCGGGATCGGAGCTGCGGCCGCGGTCTTCTCGGTCGAGGCGGTCGCGGCCAGTCCCTCGTCCAATGCTTCCGCCGGCCAGGGAGACCTGAAGCCCTTCGTCGGAACCTGGAGCGGCGACTGGGCCGCCGACAAGCACAACGCCAAGAAGATGCGGGCACTAGATGTAGAGGTCAGGCCTGACGGCAGGATCGTCGAGACCTGGTACAAGTACCAGATCACCCCGGACGGCGCCGTCAACCCCCGGAAGATGGTTCACCCGGTGGCGGGCTACACCGTCGCGGGCAACACCCTGAGGCTCAAGGTCCGGGTCGAGAGCTTCGCGTTCCGTGACGAGCCGGCGGCTCCCGCCGACATCGAGGAGTCGCTGGAGCTTCGGGGGGCGGGAGACGCCGTCTTCCGCAGCCTCTCGAACTCCTACGTGGAAGCCGCCAAGAAGCGCGGCGAGCCCGTACCGCCCCCGCCGCCCCCGATCCAGATGAAGCGTCTTCCCTGATCCGGCTCCACGCCAGGATCCTTCCAGCCGGGGAGACGTCCCCGGACGGCTGAGGTGTGCCCGCCGGAGCCGCGGCCTTGGCGTCCTGCCAGGGCCGCGGAGCCCCACGGCGACATTGCCAAGATATTGGCGCATACTTTTATTAGAGAAACCGTCCGAACCCTACTCCCCAACCATGGAGGAAAGACAATGAACCGGAACCGCTGGATCCCAGTCCTGGCCCTGGCCTGCTTGGCAACCGCCCTTCCCGCGTTCGCCGACGACCCGCCGCATGCCAGCTTCTACGTCGTCTGCGTCGGACGGACCTGCTTCGTCGACGCCGAGTCCTCCACGGACGACCACGCCCTGACGAACTACTCCTGGGCCTGGGGCGACGGCCAGACGACGAGCGGCAGCAATCAGACGTTTCCGAGCCACACCTACGCCGCCAACGGCACCTACACGATCACCCTCACCGTCAAGGACACCATCAACCAGACCAACAGCACCAACCACAACGTCACCGTCGACCAGGCACCCGACGCCTTCTTCAAGCTCGATTGCGACGGGCGCCTCTGCAACGTGGACGGCTCCCCCTCCACGGACGACCTGGGGATCGCGGGCTACCTCTGGAACTGGGGCGACGAGGCGGTCACGGAAACGACGTCGCCGACCACGTCCCACGAGTTCACCTGGGACGACGTCTTCACCATCAGCCTGACGGTCACCGACACCACCGGCAACACCACCGGCACCTCGCGCCTCGCCAACACGGTCGACAATCCGCCCCACGTCAACTTCGATGTCGTATGCGTGAGCAACCGGCTGTGCGCCGCCGACGCCGAGACCTCCTCCGACGACGTCTTCATCGCCAACTATCTCTGGAACTGGGGTGACGGCACGACGACGAACGGGACCGACTCGGACCCGAGCCACACCTACGCCGCCGCCGGCACCTACACGATCACCCTGACGCTCACCGACTCGGCGAACCAGACGAACAGCTACCGCAAGACGGTCGTCGCCACGAACTGATCGCCACGAATTGAGTTGAGGACCGGCAGGATCGGGCGGCTCCCCGCGAGGGGGGCCGCTATCTCATGGACGGGGATGGGGAAATTGGAGCGGGAGACGGGATTCGAACCCGCGACCAACAGCTTGGAAGGCTGTGACTCTACCCCTGAGTTACTCCCGCGAATCAACCCTGCAATCAGGACGGGAATGGTGGAGGCGGGAGGATTCGAACCTCCGTAGGGCGAAGCCCGGCAGATTTACAGTCTGCTGCCATTGTCCACTCGGCCACACCTCCAAAGAACTTCGTCGCGCCGGATCGGGGCTGGAGCCGGCACCCGGATTTGAACCGGGGACCTACGGTTTACAAGACCGTAGCTCTACCCCTGAGCTATGCCGGCCAAGGACCCAGGCCCCAGAACTCCACCGGGCCACCCCGAATTCCAGGAGCCGGGAGAGTCTAACGTTCCCTCCCCCATCTGGCAAGCGCGGCGCCCCTACTCCTCCGGCAGGCTCCTCTGGAGCTCGCTGACCAGCGTCTCCACGTGGGTCTCCTGGCTGAGCTGCGCGACATCCTCATCGAGGGACGTCTGCTCGACGCCGAGGTGATCCAGGATGCTTTGAACCTTCTGCAGCAGCTTGGTCGTCTCCTGCTCGGCCAGCAGGTTGATCTGGAGGTTGAGGTGGGCGCGCTGGTTCGCCTGCCGGCTCATCCGGTTCTGGCTGACCAGGACGAAGATGGCCAGCAGCACCCCCTCGGCCGACACGATCAGCGTCAGGATGCCGAAAGGGAACGGATCGAACGGCCGCAGTGGCGTCCATCCCAGGTTCACCCCGAACCACACCACGAACAGGAGCAGGTGGAAGACGACGAAGCTCATGCTCCCGATCACCCGGGTGACCGAGTCGCTGACCCGCTCGCCCAGGGAGCGGCTGCGGACCGACTCCTCCTCGAGCCGGACGATGGCCTCGATGTTCTTGCGGGCGGACTCGGAGGTCGCCCGCGCGCTGAGCTCAGGCGGGTTCGTCATGGCGGGCGGGGATTTGCGAAGTTCGTGCCTGCCCCGAGCTTCGCTGCCGCACCGCGTCGTAGAGCACCGCCGCCGCCGAGGTGGCGATGTTGAGGGAGTCCACCCGGCCGCGCATGGGCAGGCCGATCATGCGGTCGCAGATCTGGCGGGTGCGGGCGCGCAAGCCCTTCTCCTCGCCCCCGAAGCAGAGCACGACTTTGCCCGAGAGGTCGACCTCCCAGGGCGGCTCCCCCTCGGGATCGGTGCCGTAGACCCAGTAGCCCTGCTCCTTCAGGCGCTCGACCTCGGTCGCCGTATTGGTGATGCGCTCGATCTCGAGCCACTCGCTGGCGCCGGCTGAGGTCTTCGCCACCGTCGGCGTGACCGGCGCCGAGCCGCGGTCGCGGATCAGCACTCGGCCGACCCCCGCCCCTTCGCAGACCCTGAGCAGGGCCCCCAGGTTGCGCGGGTCCTGGACGTCCTCGAGCAGCACGACCAGCTCGGGATCGCCGCCGGCCTCTGGCGCGGCCTCCCCCGACCGCACCTCGACCGCCATGCCGTTGTGCGCCGGTCCGGCGAGGTCCGCCAGCGCCCGCTCCGGCACCACCACGAACGGCACCCGGTGGCGCCGGCACGCCTCCTCGATCTCCTCCCGCCGCCGCCCCGCCCGGGAAGCGCTCACCAGCACGCGAATGACTTCCTGCGGCCGATGGCGCAGGGTCTCGCGGACGGGGTGGTAGCCGTAGAGGAACATGGGCGGTTTCGTAGAGTCGAAAAAGTAGTCGGTGAGAGGTGGCTATTCGTCACGGCATCCGGGATCAAGGTATCCTTTGCACGCCACCAGGAGGGAAACCATGGCTGCCGATCCAATCGACGCGGAAGCGCGCGCCGAGAATCTTACCCGTTCAAGGCGGTTCAAAGTTCGTTTCAAGGAGGCTGGAGCTCTGCGAGCGGCCCAGTCGATGAGGTCGCCCCATGCCCTGACCCGGGTCGCCAATGAGAAACGGGGCTTCCTCAGCGTCCAAGTGCCCTTCCAAACGCGGGGGCTCGCCGCGGCGGAGCGGAGATTCGATTCCCAGTTGTACGTCTTCGAGAGGGAGCTCGGAGGGAAGATCCTAGAAGACTACCGGTTCGACCTCGATGGGGCCGGCCCTGCGCACCTAGACCGGGGAAGAGACGAGCCGTCGCTGAAGGACGTCATCGAGAGAATCCGGGCGCGAGAAGCGTGGGAGCTCAGCCGGGGAGCCGGCATCACGATCGCTGTGGTCGATACCGGGATCAACGGAGAGCGGCCTGAGTTTCCCGCCGGTAAACGGCAAGGGGCCTGGCAACCTCTTGGGGACACCCCCTGGACCGACTGGGACGGCCACGGCACGATGTGCGCTTGCGTCGCTGCCGGTACAACGGAGGAGGACGGCGCTTTCGACGGCGTAGCGCCTGACGCCGGTCTCATCGCGTGCAAGACCCACTTCTATGATTCAGAGTTGGCCAGCGCCTACGACTATCTGATCGACCGGACTGAAAGGGATGGGCTGCGGATCGTCGCGACGAACAGTTTCGGGCGCCACACGGGATCTCCTCCCCCGGAGCCTTCCGACAGCGATTTCCTGCCAGCCCTCGATGAAGCGATCCGGAAGGGCATCAGCGTCTTCTTCTCGGCGGGCAACAACCATCACCTCGCCAACGGTCTCCCGGATCAGTGTCATCCGAACACCATCTGGCTCTACAAGTCACGAGCGGACGTGATGACCGTGGCAACGTGCAAGCTGGACGGCTCGATGTGGTTCTACTCGAGCCGTGGTCCCGGGCAACTGCACGGCGAGCCCAACATGAGCCCAAAACCCGACATCACCGCTCCCACACCAGAGCACGGCTCCGTCGTCTACGGAGACGAGATCCTGGCCTTCCCCGACGGCTGGGGGACCAGCGGTGCCTGTCCGCAAGTCGCGGGGCTCGCCGCCCTTCTCCTCGGCGCCGACGGCGGGCTCGGGAGGGACGCCCTCTTCCGGTTGATCCGAGCTACCGCGGTTCCACTGGGTCATGGCCCCGGGTGTGAAGGCGCCGGGCTGATCGACTGCATGGCCGCCCTCCAGGCTGCCACATAGCGTAAGATCGAGGCGTGCGGTACAAAGTCAAGGCACCCGACCTGCCGGCTTACCGCGAGATCCTGGAGATCCTCGACGGGCGCGTGCCGATCTTCGTGGCCTCGGAGAAGCGGCACCTGCTTTCCACGGGAGACCTGCCCAAGGATTGTCTGGAGGAGATTTCGGCCAGAGGAGCTGAAGTCAGGCCCGAGATCCAGTACGACCTCGAGGGGAAGCGCTGACGAGGGGCGGGACGAACCCGCCCCTGAATCAGGCAGCAGCGGCGCTCAGATCTCCATGATCTGCTGCTCTTTCCTCTGGAGCGACGTGGTGATCTCGCCGATATAGCGGTCGTGGAGCTTCTGGACATCGTCGAGGCCCCGCCGCTCGTCGTCCTGGCTGATCTCCTTGTCCTTCTCCTTCTTCTTGAGCTTGTCGTTGCCCTCGCGCCGGGCCTGGCGGATGCCGTTCTTCGCGTGCTCGGCGAGGTCGTGGGCCTTCTTGACGATCTCGCGCCGCCGCTCCTCGGTCAGGGGGGGAACGGGGATGCGGATGATCTTGCCGTCGGAGGAAGGGTTCAGCCCCAGGTCGGACTTCATGATGGCCCGCTCGATGGCCGAGCTCTGGCTCGGATCGAACGGCTGCGCCACGATCAGCGACGCGTCGGCCACGGAGAGGTTCGCCACCTGGTTCAGGGGGACCGGGCTGCCGTAGTAATCGACCGTGATCCCCTCGAGCAGCGCCAGGGAGGCGCGGCCGGTGCGCAGATGCTTGAGATCGTGATGGAAGTGCTCCACCGCGTGCTTCATGTGGGCTTCGACTTCGTTGAACACCTCTTTCATGTTCCCTCCTTTGCAGACGTCCGTCAGGCCCGGACGATGGAGCCGACCCGCTCGCCACAGACCACCCGGCGGATGTTGCCCGTGGTCATCAGATCGAAGATGGCGATCGGGATGCCGTTGTCCCGGCAGAGGCTGATGGCCGCGGTGTCCATCACCTTGAGGTCCTTCTCCAGGACCTCGAGGTAGGTTACCTCGGGCAGCATCACCGCCGTCGGATCCTTCTCCGGGTCGGCAGTGTACAGCCCATCCACCTTGGTCGCCTTGAGCAGGATGTCGGCGTGGATCTCGTTGGCCCGCAGGGCCGCGGCGCTGTCCGTGGTGAAGTATGGATTGCCCGTGCCGGCGGCGAAGATGACCGTCCGCCCCTTCTCCAGATGGCGGATCGCCCGCCGCCGGATGAAGGGCTCGGCGACCTCGCGGATGTCGATGGCGGTCTGCACCCGGGTGGGCACGCCCCGCTTCTCGAGCGCATCCTGAAGGGCGAGGGCGTTGATCACCGTGGCCAGCATGCCCATGTAGTCTCCGGTCACCCGGTCGATCCCCCGGTGGCTGGCGGCCAGCCCCCGGATGATGTTGCCGCCGCCGACGACGATCGCCACCTCGACCTTCAACCCGTTGACGACATCCCGCACCTCGTCGGCGATGGCAGCCACCACCCCCTCGTCGATGCCGAACGGCTGGGAGCCCATCAGGGCCTCGCCGGAGACCTTGAGGAGGATCCGGCGATAGGCCGCCTTGCCGAGGGGGTTTCCCTCCTCCGGCTTGCCCTCGCCCATTTACTGGCCCGCCTGGGCCGCGACTTCGGCGGCGAAGTCGTCCTGGCGCTTCTCGATGCCCTCGCCCAGCTTGAAGCGCGCGAAGCGCCGCACCTGGATGTTCTCGCCGATCTTGCCGACCTTCTCGGCGATGAGCTGGGCGACCGTCTGGTCGGGGTTCTTGACGAACGGCTGCTCCAGGAGCACGAACTCGGAGTAGTACTTCTCGATCTTCCCGGCGACGATCTTCTCCACCACGTTGTCCGGCTTGCCCGAGGCCAGGGCCTGGTCCCGGAAGATCGCCCGCTCGCGGTCCAGCAGGTCGGAGGTGACCTCCTCGCGGCGGACGACGCGGGGCTCGGCAGCGGCGATGTGCATCGCGATGTCGCGCACCAGCTCCTGGAACTGGTCCGTGCGGGCCACGAAGTCGGTCTCGCAGTTGATCTCGACCAGCACGCCGATCTTGCCGCCGGCGTGGATGTAGGAGGCGACGGCCCCCTCGGCCGTGATGCGTCCGGCCTTCTTGGCCGCCGCGGCGAGGCCCTTCTTGCGCAGCGAGTCGACCGCGGATTCCATGTCGCCCTTGGTCTCGTTGAGGGCGTTCTTGCAGTCCATCATTCCGGCGCCGGTGCGCTCCCGGAGCTCCTTGACCATTTGAGCGGTGATTTCGGCCATGACAGCGTTCTCCCTTGCGAACCGCGATGAAGCGGATTTCTTGAATCGGAGGCAGATAAAAGAAGAGGCCAGATCGACGCGGGTTCGACTGACCTCATGCTCCGCGCCGCCCGGAGGCCGGACGGCGCGCTATATCGAGACGTGGTGTCGTCGGCCTTTAAGCCGGAGCGCCCGCCGCGGCGGCGTCCTTGTCGTAGACGGGCATGGCCATGCCGCGTCCGTCCTTCGACCGGATCATCGACTCCTCTTCCAACCTGCCGGCGCCGGCCAGGTAAGCGTCCGCGATGCGCGACGCGAACAGCCGGATGGCCCGGATGGCGTCGTCGTTACCCGGAATCGGGAAGTCGATCAGCTCCGGATCGCAGTTCGTGTCGACGATCGCGATCACCGGGATCCCCAGCTTGTTGGCTTCGGAGACGGCGATGTATTCCTTCTTCGGGTCGACCACGAAGAGCGCGTCCGGCAGCTCGCCCATGTCGCGGATCCCCTCGAGGTTCTTCGACATCTTCTCCCGCTCGCGCTCCAGCCGCAGCTTCTCCTTCTTGGTCAGCGGGCTGTTCTCGTCGGAGAGCCTCGCCTCGATCTCCTTCAGACGCTCGATCGAGGTGCGGAGCGTGACGAAGTTGGTCAGCGTGCCGCCGAGCCAGCGGTTGGTGACGGAAAACTCACCGGCCCGCCGCGCTTCCTCGGCGATGGCCTCCTGGGCCTGCCGCTTGGTGCCGACGAACAGGATCCGCTTGCCTTCACCGGCGAGCCCCTGTACGAACTCAGCGACCTGGTTGAACAGCTTGAGCGTCTTCTGCAGGTCGATGATGTAGATTCCGTTACGCTTGCCGAAGATATACGGCTTCATCTTCGGGTTCCAACGCCGGGTCTGGTGCCCGAAGTGGACGCCAGCCTCCAGCAGCTCCTTCATCGTGACTTCTACCAAGGTCTCTCCCTTCTGGGCCTTTATCTAGTATCTAGCGCTTAGCGCTTGCTGAACTGGAACCGGGCCCGGGCGCCCTTCTGACCGTACTTCTTGCGTTCCTTCTTGCGAGGATCGCGGGTCAGGAAACCGGCCGACTTCAGGCGGTCGCGCAGCTCACCGTTGAACTCCAGCAGGGCGCGCGAGATGCCGTGCCGGATCGCACCGGCCTGGCCCGCGCTGCCGCCCCCCGCAACCCGGACGTAGATGTCGAACTTGTCGACCGTCTCCGTCAGTTGCAGGGGCTGCTTGATGACCATCTTGAGGACTTCGTTCGGGAAGTAGCCGTCGAGATTGCGGCCGTTGATCTGCATGTCGCCGGCGCCCGGCCGCAGGTACACCCGGGCCGAAGCCGTCTTGCGGCGCCCGGTACCGTAGTATTGAACTTGGTTCACTCGATATCTCCTTGATTTCCGACTACAGGGCGGCGGCGACGTCGAAGGTCTCGGGCTTCTGCGCCTGGTGCGGATGCTCGGCGCCGGCGTAGACCTTCAGCTTGCGGAGCTGCTGGCGGCCGAGCTTGTTCTTGGGGAGCATGCCCCAGATCGCGTCCTCGACCATCTTCGTGGGCCGGCGCTGGCGCCGCTTGGCCGCCGACTCCGCCCGGATGCCGCCGGGATACCGCGTGTGGTGGTAGTAGATCTTCTGCTCTTCCTTGCGCCCGGTGAGCACCGCCTGCTCGGCGTTGATGACGATGACGAAGTCACCCGTGTCGATGTGCGTGGCGTAAGTGGGCTTGTGCTTGCCCGTCAGCAGGCGTGCCGCCAACGAGGACAGCCGGCCCAGGGGAATCCCCGCGGCATCCAGCACGTGCCAGCGATGCTCGATTTCGGCGAGCTTCGGGCTGTAGGTCTTCTTCAGCATCTCCAATCTCTCCAGGTCAGCTTGGGCTGGGAAATAAACTACCTCGGCGCGGCGTACCCATCGCCGATCTCCGCCTTCGCGGCGCAAAGGACCCACATGGTAGGTCTCTGGGGAATGCTTGTCAAGGGGACCAGGCAATTACCAGGGGACAGGCAACTCCATCTGCCGCGGGAACAGTCGGCGACCGCCAAGGTGCAGTATACCTCTTCTCCGGGTCCAAGAGCTAGACCACCACTCCACCACAGCCCGGAGCCGCGGGATCGGCGGCGCCTCCGCCGGAAGGGGATACACTCTCCCTGATGGCCGAGACGACGACCGCTCCGCTCGACAAATCCGGGACCGTCATCCGCGACATGTTCGCGGGGGCGGCGCCCCGCTATGACCTGCTCAATCACCTGCTGTCCGCCAGCCTGGACGTGGTCTGGCGGCGCAAGGCGGCGGCCGCCCTCGGCGTCCCCGCGGGCTCCGAGGTGCTCGACCTCTGCTGCGGCACCGGCGACCAGGCGACCGCCCTGCGGCGGCGGGGAGCCCGCGTCGCGGCGGCCGATTTCTGCCTGCCGATGCTGGCCATCGCCCGGCGGAAGTTCGAGAAGGCCGGCGCCCCCAGGCCGGGAGCGCTGGCCGCCGACGCGCTGGCCCTGCCCTTCGCCGCCCGGCGCTTCCGCGGCGCGACCGTCTCCTTCGGCCTGCGCAACGTCGCCGACCTCCCCGCCGCCCTGCGCCAGCTCGCGGGCGTGCTGCGGCCCGGCGGCAAGCTGGTCGTGCTGGAGTGCGCCATCCCGAAGTGGCAGCCGCTCAAGGGCCTCTACCTCTTCTATTTCCTGCGCCTCCTGCCGTGGCTCGGCCGGCTGATCTCGCCGCAAGGCTCGGCCTACTCCTATCTGCCCGCCTCGGTGCTCAGCTTTCCGCAGCGGCAGGAGTTCCTCGACAGGATGGCGGCGGCGGGGTTCACCGACCTCGCCTGGGAGGACCTCTCCGGCGGCACTGTCTGCATCTACCAGGGGAGGATCCCTGAATGACCCGCCTGCTCGACGGCAAGGCGGCGGCGGCCGAGATCCGCGCCGAGGTGGCGGCGGGCGTGCGCCAGATGGCCGAGGCCGGCGCCCGGCCGCCGCAGCTCGTCGCCGTGCTGGTGGGCGAGGACACGGCCTCCCAGGCCTACGTGAGGAGCAAGACGCGGGGCTGCGCCGAGGTCGGCATGCTGAGCCAGACCCTGCGGCTCGCCGCCGGAACCTCCGAGGCCGAGCTGCTGGCCGTCATCGACCGTCTGAACGATGACGACGCCGTGGACGGCATCCTGGTCCAGCTCCCCCTGCCCCGCCAGATCGCCGAGAAGCGCGTCCTCGACCGCATCTCCCCCGACAAGGACGTGGACGGCTTCCACCCGATCAACGTCGGCCGCCTGTGGCTGGACGAGCCGGGCTTCACCCCGGCGACCCCCACCGGCATCGTCGCCCTGCTCAAGCGCAACGGCATCCCGCTGGCGGGCCGCCGCGCCGTGGTGGTGGGCCGCAGCGCCATCGTCGGCAAGCCCATGGCCGGCCTGCTGCTGCGGGAGAACAGCACGGTGACGGTGTGCCACTCGCGCACCGCCGGCCTCGCCGCCGTGACCCGCGAGGCCGACATCCTGGTGGCCGCCGTCGGCCGCCCTGCCCTGCTCGGGCCGGACCACGTGCGCGAGGGGGCGGTGGTGGTGGACGTCGGCATGAACCGCCTGGCCGACCCCGCCGAGACCGAGCGCCTGTTCCCCGGCGACGAGGCGCGGCGCCAACAGGTCGCGGCCAAGGGCTACACCCTGGTGGGCGACGTCGACTTCACCCGCGTGGCCGCCAAGGCCGCCGCGATCACTCCCGTACCCGGCGGCGTCGGCCCCCTGACGGTCGCCATGGTCATCTTCAGCACCCTGCAGGCGGCCCGGCGCCGCCAGGGTCTGCCGGTCGCGCCATGAAACGCGCCCTTCGCGTCGGCCTCACGGGCGGCCTCGCCAGCGGCAAGTCGACCGTCGCCCGCTGGCTGCGCGACGAGGGCTTCCAGGTGCTCGACGCGGACCAGCTCGTGGCGGAGCTCTACGAGCCGGGAGGCGCGGGGGCCGCGGCGGCGGCGGCCCTCTTCGGAGCCGAGGTGCTGGACACCCGGGGCGCCGTGGACCGCGCCAAGGTCGCGGCCCGGGTCTTCAGCGATCCGGAGGCCCGCCGGGCCCTGGAGGCCGCCGTCCATCCCCTGGTACGGCGCCGCTTCGAGGAGCTCGCCGCCGTGGCCCCGAAGACCATCGTGCTCGAGGCCACGCTGCTGGTGGAGGCCGGCTACACCCCGATGTTCGACTTCGTGGTCACCGTCGAGTCCCCCTGTGAGCTGCGCCTCCAGCGGGCCATCCAGCGGGGCATGGACGAGACCGCCGCCCGCGCCCGGCTCCTGGCCCAGGGCGACGGCGAGGATCGGCGAAAGGCCGCCCACCGGGTGATCGACAACTCCGGCGACCTCGGCCACCTCCGCCATCAGGTGGACGAGCTGGTCGGCGAGCTGGAGCGGCTGCCTGCCGAGTTGTAATTTGAATCCCGAGCCCCCCTTCGTCCTCGTCACCGGCAACGCCGGCAAGATCGCCGAGGCCCGGCTCGCCGTCGGGGCGGACCTGGAGGCGGTCGAGGTGGACCTTCCCGAGATCCAGTCTCTGGACTACCATGAGGTGCTGCTCGCCAAGGCGGAGGAGGCCTGGCGGCGGATCGGCCGGCCTCTCGTGGTCGAGGAGGCGGGGCTCGACCTCGCCGCCCTGAACGGCTTCCCCGGCCCTCTCGTCAAATGGATGCTGGAAGCCGTGGGCGCCGAGGGGCTGGCCCGGACGGCGGCCGCCCTGGGGGACGTCCGGGCCGCCGCGCGCTGCTTCCTTCTATATAAGGATGGGGACCGCGAGGTCGTCGCCGAGGGGAGGACCGAGGGCACGCTCGTCCTCCCCGGACGAGGCGCCCACGGCTTCGGCTGGGACCCTGTCTTCCTCCCCGCCGGCTCCGGCCTGACTTTCGCGGAGTTGACGGGCGCCGCGAAAGGGGCCGTCAGCCATCGTGGGAAGGCTTGGCAGGCTCTCGCCGAGCGGCTGGGCTTCCAGGTCCTTCCGGCAAGGCGTCTCACGCAGGGGGAATAGCCCGTTCCCCAGGCAAGGGGGCGTGAATGGGAAGGGAATGCCTCGTTCCCCGGATTTCCGGAAGCATCGGAGGAGAGAGCGAGGCATTCCCCGGGCTTCACCCGGTGTGACGAGCCCTCAACATCCCATTCCCCCTTCTTTCGGGACGTGACGAGGAGCCAACGTCTCATTCCCCGTCCTTCGGGACGCGAGAGGGAGGGAAAAGGGCGTGCCTCGCGGGGAATATCCCGCTGGCTCCAGCTTTCAAGACGCTGCCAGGAGGGAAGGACCCGTTCTTTGTCTTTCTGAGACGTTCCCCTCTTCCGAAGAGGCGCAAAAGGGGGGAACACCGCGTTCCCCGGCGCTTCCTTGGGGTGTAGACTCCTTTGGATGATCCAGAACGTCACAATCAAGAACTTCAAGAGCTTCCGGGAGGCCACGCTGCCTCTCTCCTCGCTGACGCTCTTGATTGGTGCCAACGCCTCGGGGAAGAGCAACGCCATCGAGGCGATGCAGCTTCTGGCGTGGCTCGCTTCGGGCCGGCGACTGAGCGAGCTTCCTTCTGCCTTGAGAGAGCAGGAGATCGCCATTCGGGGGACATATCGGGATTTGACGTTGGAAGGGCCGGAAATATCCCTCGGCTGTGAGATTCGCCCCGAGGAGGATGCGGAAGGCCCCAGGCTCCTTTTCTCCACGACTCTGGATATCGGCAAGGAGAGGCTCCGTATCTCCAAGGAGCAGCTTGAAAGCCCAGACCTCTCCCCCAGATTTCCTCTTTACCGAACCGTAGGACCAGCGCCGGCTCAGGGCGAGTGGGTTGAAGTGGTCTACAACAGTTTCGCAAAGGGCAGGAAGCCCAAAATCATCTGCACAGACCAGCAGGCAATCTTCACGCAAATCGCGACGCCGGCTCGGTTCGATGCTCATCACGGTGAAGCCCAGAAACAAATCCCAGCCTCCGCATCCATTCTCTATGGCAATTTAAGAAACATCCTCTTTTTGAATCCAGATCCTCGCCGGATGCGCGGATACAGCTATATCCTCGAAGAAGACCTTCAAGGCGATGGTGGAGCCCTGTCGTCGGTGCTCCACAGGTTGATCAAGGAAGAGGGGGAGAAGGCGCAGATCCTTCGATTCATTCATGCTTTGCCCGAGCAGGACATCCGCGACATCTCCTTTCTCGGTACTCCGCGCAATGAGGTCATGGTGAGGCTTCACGAGACTTTCGGGGGAAAAGTTAAGATGCGCGAGGCCGCCCTACTCTCGGATGGAACCCTACGCGTCCTGGCTGTGGCGGCCGCGTTGCTTTCGGTTTTACCGGGTTCTCTCGTCGTTATTGAGGAGATAGACAACGGTATCCATCCAAGTCGGGCCAAATCCCTGCTCCAAGAAATCCAGAGGATCGCTCGAGAACGTGAACTCAAGGTTCTCCTCACTACCCACAACCCCGCACTTCTAGACGCTCTGCCTTTGGAGGCAGTACCTGATACCGTTGCCTGCTACCGCGATCCCCAGGAAGGGGACAGCCGGCTGATTCGGCTGGAGGATCTTGAGAGCTACCCTGAACTGGTCGCTCAGGACTCTCTTGGGCGGCTGGTCACCCGAGGAGTCCTCGATAGATTCCTCAAGGATCCGGATAAGCGAGACAGGGCTCTGAAAGTCGAGAAGGGCCTTGCCTGGCTTTCTGATTTCCGGCGAGCGCAATCCTCTTGAGCATCTGCCTGATCGACACGACCATCCTTTGCCAGCTCCTTCGGATTCCCAACATGTGTGAGAGCTTCGCCGAGATCACGGCTGAGCTTAAGTTGAGGATCAAAGAGGACGAATCTCTCCTCCTGCCCATGAGCGCTATCCTGGAAACCGGGAACCACATCGGCCAGAACGGCAATGGCCGGCAGCGGAGACAGGCAGCAAAGAGGTTCGTGGATCTCATCCAGCAGGCAATTCGAGGAGAAACCCCCTTCGAGGCGACTACATTCTTCGGGCAGGAAGCCCTTTTAGAGTGGCTGGGAGAGTTCCCGGACTGGGCCAGCCGAGGCTCAGGCCTGGCCGATCTTACTATCGTCAAGGAGTTCGAGAGGCAGTGCTCGCTGAATCCGATGCGGCGCGTCTACATCTGGTCTAACGACCAGCATCTCTCCTCCTACGACCGGAGACCCTGAAAAGGGAGGAGGGGGACAGCCCCGACCTCCCCGGCAGGGGTCCTAGACCTCCACCCCCGCCATCAGCCACAGCATGACCGCCTTCTGGACGTGCAGGCGGTTCTCGGCCTCGTCAAAGATGCGGCTCTGGGGTCCGTCGCAGACCTCGGCGGAGACTTCCTCGCCGCGGTGGGCCGGCAGGCAGTGGAGGAAGACGGCGTCCTCGCGGGCGTGGGACATCAGCGCCCTGTCCACGATGAAGCCGTGGAAGTCCTTGAGGCGCTGCTGCGCTTCCGCTTCCTGGCCCATCGAGGCCCAGACGTCGGTGTAGACGGCCGAGGCGCCCTCGACCGCCTCCTTGGGATCGTTGGTCAGCGTGACCTTGGTGCCGGCCTCGGCGGCGTCCTGCATCGCCAGGCTGGCCCACTGCGGCTTGACCTCGTATCCCCGGGGCGAGGCGATGGCGACGTCCATCCCGGCCTTGGCGGCGCCGAACATCAGCGAGTGGGCCATGTTGTTGCCATCGCCCACGTAGGCCAGCTTGCGCCCCGCGAGCGCCTCGAGCCCGCCGAAGACCTCGGTGAGGGTGAAGTAGTCGGTGAGCCCCTGGCAGGGGTGGAGGTCGTCGGTCAGGCCGTTGATGACGGGGATCGAGCCGTAATCGGCCAGGTCCGTCACCGTCTTGTGGGCGAAGGTGCGGGCCATGATGCCGTCGACGTAGCGCGAGAGCACCTGCGCCGTGTCGGAGATCGGCTCGCCGCGGCCGAGCTGGATGTCGCGGCTCGACAGGAAGAGCGCGTGCCCGCCCATCTGGGCCATCCCCACCTCGAAGCTCACCCGGGTGCGGGTGGAGGACTTCTCGAAGATCATGCCCAGGGTCTTCCGGTGCATGTGGTTCTCGTACTTGGCGGGATTGGCCTTGACGTCGGCGGCGAGCCGGAAGAGGCCGGCCACCTCCGCGGCGCTCAGGTCGTGGATCGAGATCAGGTGACGGGGCATGGAATCTCCTGAGAAATGAAGGGGATCAAAAAAGTAGGGTCGAATCAGAGCGGGTCGCGCTCGAGCGGCATGGTCATGCAGCGCGGCCCGCCGCGGGCCCGCGACAGCTCGTTGGAGCACAGCGAGACCACCGCCGGCCCGCCGCCCAGCAGGTCGTGCTTGCCGGCGGCCACGTCCTCGTCGAGGAGCACCCGCCAGCCCCGCCGCGCCAGCTCTTCGAGGGTCTTGCGGTTGCGGCGGTAGAGCAGGATCAGCCCCGGCGCGGCGGCGAAGGCGTTGGCGCCGTCGGTCCACTGCTCGCGCTGCTGGTCGATCGCCTCCGTGGCGCCGCCGCAGGGCACCACGTCGAGCTCGAGACCCAGATCCGCCAGCACCCTGAGCAGCGAGGGGCGGACGGTGAAGGTCAGCTCCTTGGCGTAGAGGTCGACCGAGTAGACGTGGGCCGACTCGGGGCCGCCCGGCTCGATGACCGGCAGGTAGGCCAGGCAGAGGTTGCGGTCGATCAGGGTGAAGACCGTGTCGAGGTGCATGTAGGAGCGCCGGCGCGGCAGCTCGACCATGATCAGATGGCGGAAAGGGGTCTCCTCCAGCCGCAGGTACTCGGCCAGGACCTCGATCCCCCGCCGGTTGGTCCGCTCGGAGAGGCCGACGAGGACGATCTCCGGGCTCACCACCAGCACGTCGCCCCCTTCCAGGTTCGGATAGGGGAAATGGGGGTTGTGCTGCGGCGCGCCCGAGGGGGGCACGTCGATCTCGAACAGGGCCGAGCAGCCCCCGAGCGCCGGGTGATGCTCGAACAGGGTGCGGGCGAGCAGAGGCTCGCGCTCCCGGGCGTCGGTCGCCATGGAGGAGATGACCACGCGGTTGCCCAGCACCACCTGGGGATCGCGCTGGAAGAAGTAGTTCGGCACCGGGTTGAGCTGGAAGAACTGCAGCCGCCCGGCGTCGGAGACCTCGGCCGGGGCGCGGATGCCCTCGATCAGGGCGGCGGCCAGCTCGCGCGGCGGCAGCTCGTCCAGGCGCCGGACGAGGCTGAAGGGCGCTCCGTACTCCGCCTCCAGCTCGACGAGGAGCCGCTTGCGGGGAGCCTCGGCCGCCAGCACGTCGGCCAGCAGGTCCTGGGCGTCCAGGGTCTCGACCCCGGCCTGGTGCAGGACCTTGGAGAAGAGGTCGTGCTCCTCGCGCGCCTCGTCGCCGTCCAGGATGTCGTCGAACAGGAGGCTCCCCATCATGGCGGGGACCATCCAATCGATCTCGCGCCCCGGGCGGTGGACCAGGACGCGGCGCAGGCGGCCTATTTCGGAATCGACTCGTATCGGCATTCGGACCTCGAAGAGGGGTGCGCGCCCGGTAGGGCGCGTGGCGGCGGATTGTAGCAGACGGGCCGCGGCCGGGCCCCGGCCGGCGGCAGAGCCCGCCGGACCCTCATCACCCCGGCCCTCTTCTCCCCTCCTCCCTCCCGCCCGCTGGGAGAAGAGGGAGAAGTTTGTCTGGTCTTGTCTGAAAGGCCTCTTCGAGCCCCTCTCTCCCGGCGGACCGGGGGGGAGGCGGGGAGAGAGGGGTTGGGGAGTGAGGGCTCCCGGGCGCCAGCCCGGGCATTCCCCCCCTGCTAGAATCCCCGGCCATGCTCTCCGACACCCCCCAGAACCCGCTCTATGAACGCTATGCCTCGCCGGAGATGGCGAGGATCTTCTCGTCGCGGCACCGGTTCCTCAACTGGCGCCGGCTGTGGATCACCCTCGCCGAGTGCGAGCGCGAGCTGGGGCTGCCGATCAGCGCCGAGCAGATCGCGGCGCTCCGGCAGGTCGCCGGCGATGTCGACCTCGAGCGGGTGGCGGAGCTCGAGCGGCGCACCCGCCACGACGTGGTGGCCCACATTCGCCACTACGCCGAGCAGGCCGACCGGGTCCACGAGGGCGCCGGCGGGATCCTCCATCTGGGCGCGACCAGCGCCTTCATCACCGACAACACGGACGTCCTGCTGATCCGCGAGGCCCTGGAGCTGCTCGCCGGCCGCCTCGCCGCCACCGCCCGCGAGCTGGCCGCCTTCGCCGGCCGCACGCGGGCCATCCCGACCCTGGCCTATACCCACTTCCAGCCGGCGCAGCTCACCACCGTGGGCAAGCGGGCCTGCCTGTGGCTGCAGGACTTCCTGATGGACCTCGCGGAGGTCCGCCACCGGCTGGCCACCCTGCGCTGCCGGGGAGTGAAGGGAACCACGGGGACGCAGGCGAGCTTCCTGACGCTGTTCCAGGGCGACGGCGCCAAGGTGCGCGAGCTCGACCGCCTCTTCGCCCAGCGGCTGGGCTTCGCGGAGAGCTTCCCCGTCACCGGCCAGACCTACTCCCGCAAGCAGGACAGCCAGGTGCTCCAGACTCTGGCCGGCCTGGCCGAGAGCTGCCACAAGTACGGCACGGACCTGCGGCTGCTCCAGGGCGTGGGCGAGCTCTCCGAGCCCTTCGACGCCGAGCAGGTGGGCTCCTCGGCCATGGCCTACAAGCGCAACCCGGTGCGGTCCGAGCGGATGTGCGGCCTCGCCCGCCGGCTGATCACCGACAGCCTGAACGGCTCCCTCAACACCGCCACCCAGTGGCTCGAGCGAAGCCTGGACGACTCGGCCAACCGGCGGCTGGTGATCCCCGACTCGTTCCTGAACGCCGACGCCATCCTGGGCTTGGCGGCCCACATCTCGGCCGGCCTGGTGGTGCGGGAGGGCACGATCGCCGCCCGGGTGGCCCGCGAGCTCCCCTTCATGGCGACGGAGACCCTGCTGATGGAAGGGGCGCTACGTGGCGGCGACCGTCAGGAGTTGCACGAAAAGATCCGCAGATACAGCCTGGAGGCTCAGTTTGACCTTGAGCAAGGCGAGTCCAATTCCTTGGTTGAAAAGATCGTGAACGACCCCGAATTCCGCCTGTCTGAAGATGTCGTCGTGACTCTGCTCGACCCGCTCGCTTTCACCGGCCGGTCAGCCGAGCAGGTGGACGAGTTCCTCGCCGAGGTCGCCGCCCCCGCCCTGGCCGGGACCGAGGCCGCCGAGGTCGCGGCGCCCCGAGTGTAAATAGGCATAAACAAAGCCTTTGGAGGGAGTAGACAAAGCGAAAATTGCAGTGTGGTAATATGTCCGCCAAGCGCAAGCCGTTCCAGCGCTATTGGACCCGAGAGCTCTCACGAAGATGGCTCCTAACCACCTTACGGAGAACCCAAGCCCATGCGCCAAGGGGGATCTTCCCGGCTCGTCGCCTTCGTTCCTTCCAGCAGCTTTTTACTTCTCGCGCTTCTCCTCTTCTGCCAGCTCCTGGCGGTGGGCTGCTCCAACAATCGCAAGCCCGCCGGTCCGACCTCGCTAGGAGTGCCTATCGAGCGGGGTATCGCCTCGTGGTACGGCCCCAGGTTCCACGGCCGGAAGACCGCCAGCGGCGAGCGCTACAACATGAACGACCTGACGGCCGCCCACCCCTCACTCCCCTTCGGCACCAAGCTGGGTGTACGCAATACCCGTACCGGCCGTGAGGTGCTGGTGAGGGTCAACGACCGCGGTCCGTTCGCCAGGAACCGGGTCATCGACCTCTCCTACGCCGCCGCGCGCGAGGTCGGCGTGGTGGCGGCGGGCACGGCCAGCGTCGAGCTGTACCTGGTGCCGGCGGCCGGCGCGCCGCCGCGCTACACCGTGCAGGTGGGCGCCTTCAGCGAGCCCGAGCGCGCCCTCGCCCTGCAGCGCGACGTCCTCCGGCTCTATCCCGAGGCCGTCGTGGACTCCGACGGCACCTGGAACCGCGTCCAGATCGGCGCCTTCGACCACCGCGAGGAGGCCGAATCGCTGCGCCGTGAGCTGACGGTGATCGGGGTGACTTCGGTCGTCGTTTCCGCCCGGTAATTTGGCCTAGGGGAATCGACCGGCACGCCTATCCGTTGTAGGGGCTGAGCTTAAGCCCGCGTACGTTTCTCCAGGAAGGAGGCGTCAATGACCCGAGAAAGACCGCCCCTGCGCACGACCCTTGCCCGCCCGGAAAAGTCCCGGGCCCGCGGCTCGGCGTTCGTCTGGGCGTCCTCCCTGGCCTTCGTAGCCTACCTGGGAGTCGCCGTCGCCGCCGGCCGCCAGGACTTCAACCCCGGCGCGGTCGTCCTGCCCGAGGATCACGCCACCATCACCTCGGGCGCCCGGCCGTCGAAGTCTCATTGGATCGAGGAGCGCTGGGGCTCGGCCTTCAGCGGCCGCGCCTCCTGGTACGGCGCCCAGTTCCACGGCCTCCCGACCGCCAGCGGCGAGCCGTTCGACATGAACGCCCTGACGGCGGCCCACCGCACCCTGCCCCTCGGCAGCCGCGCGCTCGTCCGCAACCTCGAGAACGACCGCACGGTGGTGGTGAAGATCAACGACCGGGGGCCCTACCACAGCAAGCGGGTGCTCGACCTCTCCTACGGCGCCGCCCGCGAGATCGACATGGCCCGCGCCGGCTCGGCACGGGTCGAGATCACACCGCTATAAAGCGAACCCCAAGCCTTCAGGGCACCCAGGCGTACCCGAGCTTCAGGAAGAAGCTCCTCTGGGTCCGCCGCAGGTCGATCCGCTCGTCGCCGACCGAGTCGTCCGAGTAGCCGGCGAAGAGGACGGTCTGGGGGTTCAGCTTGTAGGAGAAGAGGAGTTGGCTGAACAGCCGCTCCGTGCTCTCGTCGACGTCGATGGAATAGAGCAGGGGGGCCCGCTGGACGTCCGTGTACTGGAGGACGGCGCGGACGAAGGTGCGCACGTTGAGCTGGTAGACCGTGGAGAGCTGGGTCAGGTTGGCCTTGAACAGGGTGCCGCCCTTGACGTCGAGCGTCTGGTAGACGTGCGACAGCCGGGTGCGCAGGTGGAGGCCCAGGTTGTAGCGCACGGCCGGCTCGATCCGGACGAGGTCCCCCGCCTGAGTATTGACGAAGTCGATGTCGTCGGCTTTGCGAAGGGACAGGCTCAGGTAGAGGTCCCCCGTGGGATCGACCTCGGAATAGAGGCTGTAGAACGTCTCGTCGAACGTCCTGCCGTTGAAGAACCGTTCGCGCTGGCCGACGTCCAGCGACAGGAACGACTGCCGGGGGCCGTTGAATTCGGCGACGACCTCGATCTCGTCCTCCAGGAGCTGCCCTCGCTGGTCCTCGCGGTGATCCCAGTCCGCGGTGAGGCTGGCGCGGGTCACCCCCCGCCAGTTGCCATTCCAGATGCGCCCGAGCCCCGCCAGCAGGAAGGTGTAGTCGACCCGCGGCAGGAAGCCCATGTCGGCGCGGAAGTCCCGGCCGACGTCCTCGTAGCGGGCGTAGCCGATCCAGTCGCGGGAGTCGTGGTTGTAGGAGACCTGCCAGGCGTCGTCCTCCAGCATCCCGCCGGGCTGGCCGAAGTCCTCGACGACCTTCTCGGGATACTGGGTGCGGGAGGTCAGGAACTGGCCTTTGAAGCGGTTCGAGTCACCGATCCGGTATTGGCCGTCGATCCCGGCCAGGTGGTTCTGGTAGTCCCCGCCCTCGCGGCCGGTGAACAAGGCTCCCACGGCCGAGGAGGAGCCGATGTCACGCCGGTAGCGCAGGACGGCGTCGGAGGTCTGCAGGTCGGGCAGCGTGGCCGACGACGAGCCGTTGCTTCCCGGAAGGAGCAGGTTGGTGCGGTCGTCCCGGGCGGCGAAGACGCCGACGGCGTTCTTGCCCTCCTTGCCGGTCAGCTTGAGTCCCCAGGTGGGGTCGGCAACAGTGCGGGTGAAGACCACTTCGAACGGCGTGCTGAAGAAGTCGGCCCCTTCGAGGAAGAAGGGGCGCTTCTCCGGGAAGAAGAGGGCGAACTGGTTGTTGACGTCGAGCTGGGCGGCGTCGGCCTCGACCTGGGAGAAGTCGGGGTTCAAGGCGGCGTTCAAGGTGAGGTTCGGGGTGATCCCCCACTTCGCCGTCAGCCCCAGCTCGGAGTCGACCGTACCCTCCGCGAGGGAGCCGGAAGCGTCCTGCCGCGCGTCGGTGCGGGCGGCGGTCACGGTGGGCGCGAGCTCGACGTTGCGCCCCGGCGTAATGCCCGAGAAGCCGGTCATCTTCGACGCCTGGCAGAGGTAGCAGTTGACGTTGCGGTCGAGCGGATGGCTGGAGATCCGGGCGCGCTGGCTGCGGGGATAGAAGCGCAGGGCGTCGAAGCCCCACGTCTGGTCCCCCTCGGTGCGCGGGAAGCGCAGCGAGCTCAGGGGGATGGCGATCTCGACGGCGTAGCCCTCCTCCGTGATCCGGCCGGCCGAGGTCCAGATGGCATCCCAGGACTCGTCCTCGTTGCCGCTCAAGTCGTCGATGAACATGTCCATCTGGACCCCGAGGGGATTGACGAAGAACTCGAAGCCCCGGCGCTCGTCGTTGAAGGTGTCGAGCACGATGCCCACGAAGTCGTCGCTGAAAGCGTCGTCGCGGTCCGAGAGGTGGGCGCGGATGGCCGACGGGTCAGGGTCGTGGGCGCGGAAGGCCACGTAGAGATGGCCGTCGTCGTAGGCGAGGAGCGTCTCCGTCTTCACGGCAGGCGGCGTGTTCTCCCCCGGCCGGGTCTCGTACTTCAGCTCGACCACCGCCGCCTTCTGCCAGGCCGGCTCGTCGAGCACGCCGTCCACCTTGATCTCCGAGGCCGCCCGCTCGACCCGATAAGCCGGGCGCTCGGGCGCCGCTCCCCGCACGGACACTGGCAACGCCAACATGAGCAGCATTCCACAAGCAATCTTCCCTCTCCCCTTCATCATCCCTCCTCCATTTGACGACTGGGGTAGTACGAGCTTCCGGCTCCCAGGTTGCAGTCTTTAGACGCGCGAGTGCCGGCAACGGTTTGGCGACGGGTTTGGCGGTAGCCTGGAGCTAACCCCGCGGCAGGCGCCGCGTCTAACGAGTCGAAATGGAACGTACCGAGACCAGCCTCGTGGAAGTGGTGGAGAGAGCCCGGACGGGCGACGCGGAAGCTTTCCGCGAGCTGGTGGAGAGCTACAGCCCGAAGCTGTTCCGGCTCGCCTACCGCATCACCGGCGACGAGCAGACCGCCGAGGACGCCGTCCAGGAGACGTTCCTGCGGGCCTACCGGTCGCTCGGCCGCTTCGACGCCCGCTCCCAGTTCGGCACCTGGCTCCACCGGATCGCCGTCAACACGGCTCTGGAGCTGGTACGCAAGCAGCAGCGGCACCCGGCTCGCCACGAGGAAGCGGAGCCCCTCCCCTCCCTCGATCCGGGACCGGACCGGATCGCCCTCAGCCTGGAAATGGAGCGGGCCGTGCGCGCGGCCCTCGACGACCTATCCCCCATGGAGAGGACGGCGTTCGTGCTCCGCCACTTCGAGGAGCGGTCGATCGCCGAGATCTGCGATCAGCTCGGGCTGGGAGTCAGCGCCGGCAAGCAGGCGGTGTTCCGTGCCGTCAAGAAGCTGCGCCGCGTGCTGGAGCCCTTCGTTCAGAGACAGGAAGCAAGGCCATGAATGACCCGATGAATGACCCGGCGAACGAGTTGGAAGACGACGAAATGATCCTCTATCACTACGGCGAGTCCGACGACCCCGAGGCCATCCGGCGGCGGATCGAGGCCTCCGAGGAGGCGCGCGCCCGCTATGAAACGCTGCGGCGGGTGCTGGAGTCCGTGGACGGCGCCGTCCCCATCCCCGAGCGGGGGGCGGACTATGGCACCGAGGTCTGGGCGCGGCTGGCGCCCCGGCTGGCCCGCGAGCAACGGCCAGGCCGCGTTCTCCCGTTCCGGCTGATCCCGTCGGGATTCCGCCGGCAGGCGGCGGTCTGGGCCGCGGCCGCCCTGGTCCTGCTCGCCGTCGGCTTCGGCCTCGGCCGCCTCTCCCAGCCGGCGGCGCTGCCGCAGCAAGCCCGGGACCGCATCCTGCTCGCCACCGTGGCGGCCCACCTCGACCGCTCCGAGCGGCTGCTGATGGAGGTCTCCAACGGCTCCGATGCCGCCGACCTCGCGGCGGAGAGCGCCTGGGCGCGCGACCTCCTGGCCGCCAACCGGCTCTACCGCCAGTCCGCCCAGCAGGCCGGGCGCCAGCGCCTGGCCGGCCTGCTCGACGAGATCGAGCCGTTCCTCCTCGACCTCGCCCACGCTCCAGAGGAGCTGCCGGGCGAAGAGATCCGGGACTTGCGCGAGCGGATCGCGGCCCAGTCCCTCCTGTTCAAAGTGCGCATCGCCAGCAACCGGCTGGACGCCGGGAAACAGACTCTCTAGGAGATACCGTCCATGCACACCACGCTTCTCTGCCTCTGGCTGGCCCTCGTGCCCTCGATGCCCAGCCCGAGCTTCATGTTCCGGAATGCCGCGCCCGACGCCGAGGCGCAGAAGGACGACCTCTACCGCGAGGCGCGCAAGGACCTCGACGCCGGGCGCTTCAACGCCGCCGCCGACAAGTTCGGCCGGTCGGCCCAGCGCCGCGGCAAGGACGCCGACGCGGCGCTCTACTGGAAGGCCTACGCCGAGAGGAAGGGCGGCAAGACGACGGAGGCCCTGGCCACCCTGCGCCAGCTCGCCGGCGGCCATCCCAAGAGCGCGTGGCTGGACGACGCCCGCGCCCTCGAGCTGGAGATCCGCGGCGCCGCGGGCCAGCGCCCGAACCCGGCGGCCGAGGAGGACGAGGAGCTCAAGCTCTATGCCCTGAACGGCCTGGTCGCCGCCGATTCCGCCCGCGCCGTGCCGCTCGTCCTCAAGTTCATCGAGGGCCCCCACTCGCCGCGGCTCAAGGAGCAGGCGCTGTTCATCCTCTCCCAGAGCGACTCGCCCGAGGCGCGCAAGACCCTCCTCGAGATCGCCCGCGGCGCCCGCCATCCGGAGCTCCAGAGAAAAGCGATCCAGTCGCTGGGGGTATCGGGGGACGATCGAGCCATCGACGACCTGGCGGAGGTCTTCCGCTCCTCGAGCACGGGGGTGAAGCTGGCCGTGCTCGACGCCTACATGTCGGCCAACGCCCGTGACCGCGTCGTCGCCGCCGCCCGCGCCGAGAAGGACCCGGTGGTGCGCCGCAAGGCCCTCGACATGCTCGGCCCCCTGGGCGCCGAGCAGGAGCTGCGCCAGCTCTACCGCAGCGAGAGCGATCCCGGCGTCCGGAGGGTTCTGCTCGACGGCCTCGCCGTCGCCGGCGACGTCGAGGGCCTGGTCGGCATCGCCCGCGACGAGAAGGAGCCTGCCCCTCTGCGCCGCAAGGCCATCGAGGGCCTGGGGATCAACGGCTCGCCCCAGGCCACGCAGGCCCTCAAGTCCCTCTACGCCTCTCCCGACGGAGGAGTCCGCATGGCGGTCATCCAGGGGCTCTTCATCCAGAACAACGCCAAGGCCCTGATCGAGCTCTTCCGCACGGAGAAGGACCGGCAGTTGCGGCGCGAGATCGTCCAGCATCTCGGCAACATGGACTCCGACGAAGCGGATGAGTTCCTGCTCAAGGTCTTCAGCAATTAGAGGAGATGAATGCCATGAAACTGAAGCTCCCGTGCTCCGCCCTGCTCCTCTGCCTCGCCGCACCCGCATTGGCCATGGATGCGCCGCAGGTCGCCAACGCGAAGATCGAGACGGCCTCGGCGGCCGCCGGGCTCGAGGCCGCCGTCCGCCAGGCCGAGGGCCGCGGCCGGGAGCCCTTCTGGGCCGCCTGGACCGTGCCCATGGTCGCCGGCCAGCGCTACAACTGCTGCTGGAGCCACAACGGCGATTTCAAAAACATCAAGACGACGGCCTGCCACCTCGAAGGCAAGAACCAGAGCTGGGGCAGCACCGACGACGTGAAGGTGCCGCCGGACCAGGACCTGCTGGTGCTCGTCCGCCTGCAGGACCGGAAGATCGGCCGGATCCTCGCCTTCTCCGCGGCCTGCCCCCTCGACGCCGACGGCCGCCGTTTCGTCTGGCTGGGCGCCGCGAAGCCCGAGGAAAGCGTGGCCCTGCTGGCGAAGACGGCGGAGTCCGGTTCCAAGGTGTCCGAGGAAGCCCTGTCCGCCCTCTCCTATCACCGCAACGCCCGGGCGGACGACGTCCTGGAGGCCATGGCCTCGGCTCCCAAGCCTCAGAAGCTGCGCGAGGACGCCCTGTTCTGGCTCGGCCAGAACCGCGGCGAGCGCGGCGCCCGTTTCCTGGGCCGCATAATCGGCGGGGCGACCGGCGCCGACCCGGACGGCGAGATCCGCAAGAAGGCCATCTTCTCCCTCAGCCAGAGCAAGGCGTCCGGGGCGGGCGACGCCATCATCCAGGCTTCGCGGGAGGACCAGAGCGGCGACGTCCGGGGCGAGGCCCTCTTCTGGCTGGCGCAGATGAACGACCCACGGGCTCCGGAGGCGATCCTGCACGCCATCGAAAAGGAGCGGGAGATGGAGGTCCGCAAGAAGGGCGTCTTCGCCCTCTCCCAGCTCTCCGGCGGCCGCGGCGTCCCCCTCCTGGTGCGGCTCGGCCAGGAGAGCCAGAGCCGGGAGGTCCGCAAGGAGGCGCTCTTCTGGCTCGCCCAGTCGGATGATCCCGCGGCGCTGAAGTATCTGGACAAGGTGCTGAACGAGTAGGAGAAAAGGACTGCAAGGACCTCAAGGACGACAAGGACACCAAGAATCCAATCTCCTTGTCGTCCTTGAGGTCCTTGCAGTCCTTGCAGTCTTTGGGGCCGAATCGCATACGCTTCGCCCATGTCCGAACCCCGCGAACACCCCCTCGAGCTGAACCCCGACGAGATGCGCTCGCTGGTGGGAGCCGCCCTCGACCGCATCGTCGCCCATATCGAATCGCTCCCCCGGCAGACCGTCTCCGATACCCGGGGCGGCTTCGAGCTGGCTCGCTCCCTGGTGGAGCCCATGCCCGAAACCGGCGCTGCTACGGACGGCCTGCTCGACCTGATCTTCGACCGGGCGGTGCGCCCCACGTACAACACGGCGAGCCCGGGATACCTCGCCTACATCCCCGGCGGCGGCCTGTTCCACTCCGCGGTGGCGGACCTGATCGCCGACTCGATCAACCGCTACACCTCGATCTTCGCTCCCGCGCCCGCCCTGGCGCAGCTCGAGGCCAACGTCGTCGCCTGGTTTTGCCAGATCGCCGGCTATCCGCCGGAGGCCCGCGGCACGCTGACCAGCGGCGGCTCCCTCGCCAACTGGACGGCCCTGGTGACGGCGCGGCGGGCGCGGCTGCCCGAGAACTTCCTCCAGGGGATCCTCTACGCCTCCGACCAGGTGCACTACTCCATGGCCAAGGGCGCCATCCTCGCCGGCTTCCCCGAGAAGAACGTCCGGGCCGTTCCCACCGACGAGCTCTTCCGCCTGCGCCCCGACGCCCTCGAGGCCATGATCGAAGAGGACCGCCGCGCCGGCCTCACCCCCTTTCTGATCGCCGCGAGCGCCGGCACCACCAACACCGGCGCCGTCGATCCCCTGCCCGAGCTGGCCGACCTCGCCGCCCGGCACGGCCTGTGGCTCCACGTGGACGCGGCCTACGGCGGCTTCTTCCTGCTGACGGACGAGGGGCGGCGGACGATGCGGGGGATCGAGCGCGCCGACTCGATCGTCCTCGATCCCCACAAGGGGCTGTTCCTGCCCTACGGCACGGGCGCCGTGCTGGTGCGCGACGGCGAAGCCCTGAAGCGGGCCCACAGCCTGACGGCGGACTACATGCCCGGCATGCAGGACGATCCCGAACGGGTCGACTTCTCCCAGTACTCGCCCGAGTTCTCCCGCCCCTTCCGCGGCCTGCGGGTGTGGCTGCCGTTCAAGATGGCCGGCGCCGGCGCGTTCCGCGCCGAGCTCGAGGAGAAGCTGGAGCTGGCCCGCTTCGCCGCGGACCGGCTGCGGGAGATGGAGGGGATCGAGATGCTCGCCGAGCCGCAGCTCTCCCTCCTCGCCTTCCGGCTGGCCCCGGCCGGGGTGCCCGAGGAGGATCTCGACGGCCTCAACCATCGCTTCATCGAGCGCGTCAACGCCCGCCAGAGGGTGTTCCTCACCGGCACCCGCCTGCGCGGGCGGTTTGCCCTGCGCATCTGCGTCCTCTCCTTCCGCACCCACCGGGACCGGATGGAGCAGGCGCTGGAGGATCTCGAAGCGGCGCGGCTTGGTTTGTCTGAAGAAGGCTCTTGAGCCCCTCTCTCCCGGCGGAAGGGGGGGGAGGCCGGGAGAGAGGGGTTGGGGAGTGAGGGCCCGCCCCGAAGGGGCGGGATTTCGTATGGAGAGGACCGCTTAGACCGGCGGCTTCTGCTCGGCCGGCGGCTTTTCGGCAGGCTTGGTCTCACCCTGCGGCTGGCCGCCCTGGGCGCCGTCCGCGGCCGGATTCGCTGCCGGCTGGCCGATCGACACCAGCTCGACCTCGAAGACCAGCGGCGCGTTGGGACCGATGGTGCCACCGGCGCCCCGCTCGCCATAGCCCAGCGCGGACGGGATGTAGAACTTGTACTTCGAGCCGACCTTCATGAGCTGCACGCCCTCGGTCCAGCCCGGGATGACCTGGTTCAGCACGAACGTGGCCGGCTGGCCGCGGTCGTAGGAGCTGTCGAACGTGGTGCCGTCCATCAGCGTGCCCTTGTAGTTCACCGTCACGGTGTCGGTCGCCTTCGGGGCGGCGCCCGTGCCCTCCGTGAGCACCTCGTACTGGAGGCCGCTGGCGGTCGTCTTGACCTCCTTGCGCGCCTTGTTCTTCGCCAGGAAAGCCTCACCCTCGGTCTTGTTCTTCTCGCCCACCACCTTCTGCTTGGCCTCCTGCTGCTGCGCCACCTGCTGCTGGAAGCTCTGCATCGCGGTCTGCATCTCCTCGTCGGTGAGCAGGGCCTGAGCGCCCGAGAGGCCGTCCCGGAGCCCCTTGACGACGAGGTCGGTGTTCGCCTGGATTTCGTTGGTCTTCAGCGATTTCCCCAGGTTGAGGCCGATGATGTAGCTGGCCCGGTCGAGGAGCGATTCCGGCTTGCCGGCGGCGCTCGGCTGCGCGGTCGTCTGGGTGGGCTGCATCGCGGGCTTCTCGGCGGGCTTCTGGCCGGACTGCTGGGCGCCGGCCGCCACGGCCGCCGCGACGAGCAGCACGGTGGGAAGGGTGAGGGTCTTTCTCATAAAGGTCTCCAGAGATCGGGTTGATTGCTTCAAGGGAGACGGACAGCGATCGCGCGTCTCCGGCATCGGGACATCTTAACCCACGGGCTCACCCCTCCGATTCCCGCTCTGGGATAGAATTCCCTCACATGCCTACATCGTATCGCCGCGGGTCCCCGCTCTCCGACCGGACCCGCAGGCTCGCCGTCCTCATGGCCGGGATCTCCTGGCTCGCCCTGTCGGTTGCCGCTCCGCTGGCAGCCTTGCAGACGCCCGCCCCGCCGCAGCAGCCCCTTGTGCAGAGGCTCCAGGTCGTCCTCCGCACCCGCCTTCCCGCCTCCGGCCAGCCGCCGGAGCTGATGGCGACGGACGGCGCCACCTTCCGCGCCACGCCGGCCCTCCCCTGCTTCTACGACCGCCGGGGCTTCGCCCCCGCCTGGACCGGGGACGCCGGGCTCCGCCCGGAAGCCGGCGAGCTGCTGGCCGCCGTGGCCGATGCCGCCGGCGACGGCCTGCGCCCCGAGGACTACCACCTCGGCGGCCTCGAGCAGCGGATCGCCCAGGCGCGGAGTCAGCCCGCGCCGGGCGATCTCGCCGAGCTCGACCTCCTGCTCACCGACGCCTTCCTGCGCTTGGCCGCCGACCTGCGCAACGGCCGGGTGAACCCCGAGCTGATCTACAGCGACTGCGCCCTCGACATCCCCGAGCTCGACGCCGCCGCCGTCCTGGAGAGCGCGCTGGCCGGCGGCAAGGTCCGGCAGGCGCTGGCGGAGCTCGCTCCCGCGCACCCCGGCTATCGCGCCCTGAAGCAGGCCCTCGCGCGGTACCGGGAGATCGCCGCCCGGGGCGGCTGGCCGGCCGTGCCCGCCGGCCCCACCCTCCGCCCGGGCGAGCGTGGAGAGCGGGTCGCGGCCCTGCGGGCCCGGCTGGAAGCTTCAGGAGATCTGAT
>Ga0126305_10000137_pt1 | contig 31782 bp, 28 predicted proteins | sample Plot26_FD_92536 | JGI IMG/M metagenome (GOLD analysis project Ga0126305, IMG submission 92536) | Serpentine soil microbial communities from UC McLaughlin Reserve, CA, USA - Plot26 | ecosystem: Environmental > Terrestrial > Soil > Grasslands | place: USA: UC McLaughlin Reserve, Lake County... | reverse complement strand
TGGTGGCCCGCTTGTGCACGTCGTCGTCCAGAGAGCCGAGAGTGCGCAGCGAGTCGTTGGCCGCCTGGTGCTTGCGCATAACCCGCTGGTGCGCCTCGGCGTTGCGGGCGTACCCGGCGTACGGGCCGACGATCCCGGCCAGCTCCGCCGAGCGGCGGTAGGAGGTGCCGGTCATCAGTGACGTGATCGCCGCCGCCAGCGCCCGGCCCCCCTCGGAGTCGTAGCCGTGACCGGTGGCCATGAGCAGCGCTCCCAGGTTGGCGTAGCCGATGCCGAGCTGGCGATATGCGCGGGTCGTCGTGCCGATCGATTCGGTCGGGAAGTCGGCGAAGCAGATCGAGATGTCCATCGCGGTGATGATCAGTTCGACGGCCTTCTCGAACTTCTCGGCATCGAAGACGTCATCGTCAGCCAGGAACTTAAGCAGGTTGAGGCTGGCCAGATTGCAGGAGCTGTTGTCCAGGCTCATGTATTCACTGCACGGATTAGATGCTGTGATCCGGCCGGTTTCCGGGTTGGTGTGCCAGTCGTTGATGGTGTCGTCGTACTGGATTCCGGGGTCGGCGCACTCCCAGGCGGCTTTTGCCATGTTGCCGAAAAGCTCCCGGGCGTCCACAGTTTGAACGGGCCGGCCGTCGGTACGAGCCCGTAGATCAAACGCCGTGCCATCCTCGACCGCGCGCATGAACTCGTCCGTCACCCGGACGGAATTGTTGGCGTTCTGGTACTGGACCGAGGTGATGTCTCGGCCTCCGAGGTCCATGTCGAAACCAGCGTCGCGCAGCGCGCGGATTTTCTCCTCTTCACGTGCCTTTGTCTCGATGAACTCGATGATGTCGGGATGATCAACATCGAGCACGACCATCTTGGCCGCTCGCCGGGTAGCACCGCCGGACTTGATCGTCCCGGCGCTGGCATCGGCGCCCCGCATGAACGAGACCGGCCCGGATGCGGTGCCACCGGAGCTGAGCAGCTCCTTGGATGAGCGGATCCGCGACAGGTTGATGCCCGCACCTGATCCGCCCTTGAAGATGAAGCCTTCCTCCCGGTACCAGTTCAAGATCGAATCCATCGAATCGTCGACCGAAAGGATGAAACAGGCTGAAACCTGCTGCGGCGAGCGCGTGCCGACGTTGAACCACACCGGGGAGTTGAACGAGAAGTACTGGTGCAGCAACATCCAGGCCAGTTCGTGCTCGAAGATTTCGGCTTCCTCGCTGCCAGCGAAGTAACCGAAGTCCTCCCCTGCCTTGCGGTAGGTCTTGACCACTCGGTCGAGGAGCTGCCGCAGACTGTGCTCGCGGGCCGGACTGCCGAGCGCGCCACGGAAGTACTTCGTGGTCACGATGGTGGATGCGTTGACGCTCCAGAAGTCCGGGAACTCGACTCCCTTCTGCTCGAAGACCACCTCGCCCGTCTTCCAGTTGGTCTGGACGACATCGCGACGCTCCCAGCTCACCTCGTCGTACGGATGGACCCCCTCAGTGGTGAACACGCGCTCGACGGCCAGGCCGGCGCTCTTGCTGCCGCGCGTCCGTCGAGCGTCTGGTCGCCCGTTCGCCGAACGGGTGGTTTCGGTCATTTCTGCCTCTCTGTGCTGCTCGCTGAGTTGTCGGGGATTCACGTGCTGCTGGTCTGAGAACCGGGCCGAGGCTGGGGTTCCGCAGGCCTTCGCCACTTGCGGACCCGGCCTGGAGAAGTGAGCCCGGTCTTGCACCGGTTACGGCGGGAAGTCTTGGCTGGTCGAGACGTCTCGTGCCGGCGTGAGCCGGTGTGGGGTGAAATTGCTGATTTTGGTGTCGTCAAACCGGTCCGGAATCAGCGGTTCAATCCCCGTCGGCTCCTGCTCAACCCGAAGCAAGGCAATCTCGGCTTCGAAATCGTCCACCGAACGGAACTGCCGATAGACGCTGGCAAAGCGGAGGTATGCGACCTGGTCGAGCTCCCGCAATGGCCCGAGAATGGCGACGCCCACCTCATCGGCCGGCACCTCCGGCTGGCCGGAAGCCCGAAGCGAGTCCTCTACCAGCTGACCGAGCCGAGCAAGTTGATCCTCGCCCACTGGCCGTCCCTTGCATGCCTTGCGCACGCCGTTGATCACCTTCTCCCGTTGGAACGGCTCGACCACACCGCTGCGCTTCACCACAACGAGTTGCATCTGTTCCACAGTGGTGAACCGTCGCTCGCAAGCTGGACACTGCCTGCGGCGCCTGATACTCGTCCCGTCTTCGGCCACTCGCGAATCCAGCACTTTGGAGTCGGTGTGCCGGCAGTACGGGCAGTGCACGAGTCCGCTCCCTTCGCGAAAGTGAGCCCTGTCCACTGCTCCCTGGGGACAAACCCCGGAAGTCGTGTGGAGAGCTGTGTTGATGAATTGTGGAAGTGCTGTGTACGAGTAACCACAACCTGTGGACGAATCACACCGGTGTGACTACTAGATATAGATTACGTCTGCGGCGGACTCTTCGCAAGACGCATGGCCCGGAACGCATGGATGTGTCGGGTTGGAGGGCGGCCCTCGAGGGCGTGACCGAGCAGGCCGGATGAAATGGGTCAGAGAGGAAAAGGGTCAGAGATTACGCAGAATGGTGTACCCGACCATGCCGATGACCCCGGCGGCGAGCCACGTCGTCGGTCGTACGGCCGCTAGTCGGTCGCGGACCAGCTTCGGCAGCCGGACGGCCGGCCCGCCAGCGAGCTGTACCGTCCACAACATCGCCAGCGTCGCGAGCACTGCAAGACCAACCAACGCGGCAGGGTTATAGGCGAAAGCCGCGCCGACCTCGAGGTGTAACAGGGCATCACCCATCCGAGTGCCGCCGCACAGTGGGCAGTTCCAGCCGGTGATCATCCGGAACGGGCAAGGCAGGCCGACCCCGGTCGAGGCATAGAGCACTGACATTCCCAGGCCGTAGGCGAAGAAGCCCCCGATCCACTTCAGACCCGTGTCCGGCCGGAAGCGAGTCTCGACACGCTCCACGCTGGCCACTCGCCTATTGTGCATCGGTCACGGGCCAGCAAAGATGCTCCCGGCAGATGTTGAGGTTCATTGCCTATTTGGAAGCAGCGATGTCGAATCCCGATCACCCCCGGGACAGCCCAGATTTCGCATTGCCCAGCGACCAATACGGACGGCCGTCCTTTGCTCAGCCAGGGCATACGACTCTGCCGGCGACGGTTCCCTTGCGCGTCGACTATGCGCCTTGGGCCAAGCGGGTCATCGCCATGTTGATCGACCAGTTCCCCGCTTTCATTGCGTTGATCCTCTTCTTCGTCGGTTATGTGTTTTTTCTCGTCGAGCTCTCCTCCGGCGCCACTTCGTGGCCGAGCACGGGTTTGGTACTGATGATCATCGGCTTCCTGGCCTCCCTCGCGGCACTGGGTTGGACCATCTACAACCGGTGGATGACGGCCGGGCGGACTGGACAGTCCTGGGGCAAGCGAGTCACCGGCATTGCGCTCATCAGCGAGCAAACGAGCCAGCCCATTGGGCCGCCCAACGCCTTCCTTCGTGACCTCGTGCACATTCTCGATGCTGTCGCCTACGTGGGTTATCTCTGGCCGTTGTGGGATGACAGAAGGCAGACTTTCGCCGACATGCTGATGAACACAATCGTTATCCATGCACCCGAGAGTCCCAGCCGCTAGCACAAAGGCAGTGCCTGCCGGTCGGTCAGTGATCCACTCCTGATGTTTGTCCATAGGGAACGTGATTGGGGCCGGTGACGCGTACGACAGTCAGACCGATCACAACGACAGCACTGACCAGAAGCATCAACGCGGCGACCATGATCACCGCCATGCCGCGTTCGGTCAGGCGTAACGGTGCTGCGGGCGGCGCCTCAGCGGTACATGCGCGAACTTCTTGCAGGCCGCCACCTGTGACGCGCGGGTTAAAGGCGGCTGGTGGACGCGACCGCGGCCGAACCCCCCGGCCGGTCGCCGGATCGGGCCGCCGGGAGGGGTGGGTTAGCTCGCCCGGTATCTGGGTCGCCCCCCCGGCACGAAGTCTCTCAGCGACTGCAGCGCTCATGACTCTTCCTCCTCCACTCGAACGTGCGTTCGATAGAACGTGTGTTGGATTTGTATCGCAGAAATTGCCGTTTGCCAAGCTCATTCGAACCAAAGTTCGATACTTTGTCTCCATGAGGAAAAGTGCACCAAAGCCCACTGACAATTCGCCCAAGTTCGCGCGACACACCTCGAACAGATGTTTGATTTGCCAGCCACATCTGTTTAGCGTCTGAGTCATGATGAAAAACGACCCCGCGAAGGACCCTGTGCCTCAGGCCGCGCGGAAGCGCGGCCGCCCCAGCGCGGCCGACATCGCCGCGCAGCTGGGTTCGGGTACGGTGAGCTCGCTCCCGGATGGGCCGGCCGATGAGCACGGCCTGACCCCGCGGCAACGACGCATCCTCGAGGTCATTTCGGCTGCCGTCGAGTCGCGCGGCTATCCACCGAGTATTCGCGAAATGGGCGAAGCGGTAGGACTCGCCAGCTCGTCGAGCGTCGCTCATCAACTGCGAACTCTGGAGCAGAAAGGGTTCTTGCGCCGCGATCCCAATCGGCCACGCGCATTGGAGGTCCTGTTGCCAACGGAGACCCGGCCTTCGGTCCGGTCAGGTGTCAGGTCGTACGGAGCTCCGAGCTCCTTTGACGAGACCGGGATAGGCGACGCCTATCCAGAGCCTGTCCGGGTTCCGGTTGTCGGGAGGATCGCAGCAGGCGGCCCGATCTTGGCGGAGGAACACATTGAAGACGTCTTCGCGTTGCCTAAGCAGCTCGTCGGCGACGGCACCATGTTCCTGCTCGAGGTGCGTGGCGACTCGATGATCGACGCCGCGATCTGTGACGGAGACTGGGTGGTGGTGCGGCAGCAACCGACCGCCGAGAATGGCGAGATCGTTGCCGCGCTACTTGATAATGAGGCGACCGTCAAGACGTTCAAGCGGCGCGGCGGGCATGTCTGGTTGCTGCCTCACAACCCGGCATACGACCCGATTGATGGCGACCACGCGTCGATTCTCGGCAAGGTGGTCGCAGTCCTCCGCCGGGTTTGAATCAACCCCGTCGACCCCGCGGCAGCGCCCAGACGAGGGTGCGGTAAGCGTCTGTGGTGATGATGAAACCGGGCGCTACCGGCAGGGCCGACCCGGGTAAGTTCGCCGAGGTTTGCGCCCCTGGCCCCCGGCCGCGTCGATGTCGACCCGGCTCAGCTCAGCCAACGTGCGCACAAACGTCATCGGTTTGGCGAGGGTCCATCCATACTCGGCACTGGATCAGCCAGCCCGGTCACGTCCAGTTACAACCGGCTGGGTTCTGCTGTCACCATCTGGGTGCTCAGCCGGGCCACGGCGCGCAGCTTGTTTGAAACATCGAGTGCGGCGACTTTGTACGCCTCGGACAACGTCGGATAGTTGAGCACGGTGTCGACAAGGTAATCAACTGTCCCCCCACAGCCCATGATGGCCTGGCCGATGTGCACCAGCTCGGTGGCATTGGTACCGAAGACGTGAACGCCGAGAATCTCACGGGTGTCGGCGTGCACGATCAACTTCAGCATTCCGTACATATCCCCCGTGATCTGGCCCCGCGCCAACTCTCGGTATCGGGAGATGCCAACCTCGAACGGCACTGACTCCAAGGTGAGCTCCGCCTCCAGCTTCCCGCAGTAGGAGATCTCCGGAATCGAGTAGATGCCGATCGGTTGTAGGCTCTGCAGCTCATTCGCCGGCTCACCGAACGCGTAGGAAGCCGCCAGCCGCCCCTGATCCATGGAGGTCGCCGCCAACGCCGGAAAGCCGATCACGTCGCCGACCGCGTAGATGTGCGGCACCGCGGTCTCGTACCGCGCGTTGACCACCAACCGGCCCCGGCGGTCCGCCTCGAGCCCGGCCAGTTCCAGATCCAGCCCGGATGTGTTGCCCTGCCGACCGGCAGAGTACATGACCACCTCGGCAGCGATCTTCTTCCCAGATGCGAGCGTGGTGATTGTGCCCCGCCCGGAACTCTGGACCGTCGCCACCTCCTCACCGAACCGGAACGACATGGTGTGGTCGCGCAAATGGAATTTCAGTGATTCAACGATCTCCGGGTCGCAGAAGTCGAGCATCTGCGGCCGCTTCTCCACCAGAGTCACGCGTGTTCCCAGGGCAGCGAATATCGACGCGTACTCCACCCCGATCACCCCAGCGCCGACCACGACCATGGAGTCGGGAACCTTCTCCAGCGTCAGGACCTGATCGGAGTCGAGCACGCGCGTGGCGTCGAAGTCGACGTTGCTCGGGCGGGCTGGAACGGTACCTGTCGCGATGATGATCTTGTCCGCAGTCAGGGTCCGATGCATCTGCTGACCCTCGATGCTCACCGAGAGGGTGTGCGGATCGATGAACGACGCCATGCCCGGGATGAGCTCGATGTGGTTGCGCATAAGCTGCGCCCGGATGACTTCGGTTTCGCGTCCTACGACATGCTGCAATCTTGCGAGCAAGTCGGAGATCGTGATCTCCTCCTTGACCCGGTAGCTGGCGCCGTACAGGTCGCGCATCTGCATACCGGTGAGATAGAGAACTGCTTCGCGCAGCGTCTTCGACGGAATGGTTCCTGTGTTGACGCACACACCCCCGACCATGGTTTTGCTGTCGATGACGCAAACCCGATGTCCGAGCTTGGCTGCCATAATCGCGGCCTTCTGGCCGCCAGGGCCGGAGCCGAGGACCGCAAGGTCGAAATCGTATGTGTGCTCCATGTTTGCAAGAGTGCCAGACGATTCCGGACAACGCTACGCCGACCTCTGAGGCCCCCTAGCCATCGATGTGGACTGGTCGGCCAGCCGCCGTAGTGCGCCGATCGCGACCTCCCGGTCCCTGGTCTGCCACATGCCTGGCATCGAGGCCCGGAGGTAGCTGCCATAGCGGGCGCGGATCAGCCGCGGGTCCAGGACCGCAACGACGCCTCGGTCACTGAGACGGCGGATCAGCCGGCCAGAACCCTGTGCCAGGAGCAGCGCCGCATGGGTCGCGGCCACGGCCATGAAGCCATTGCCGCCGGCTTCGGACACCGCTCGCTGGCGCGCCAGCGTCAGCGGCTCGTCGGGACGAGGAAAGGGAATCCGGTCAATGATCACCAGCGAACAGGTCGCGCCCGGCACGTCGACGCCTTGCCAGAGCGAGAGGGTGCCGAACAGGCTCGCCGCCTCATCGTCGACAAAGCGACGCGTCATCTCCGGCAGCTGGGCATCCCCCTGGCACAGGATGGTCAGCTTCGGCAGTTGCTTGCGTACGTGAACCGCTGCCGTTTCGGCGGCGCGTCGGGACGAGAACAGGCCGAGGGTACGACCTCCCGCGGCCCAGACGAGCTCGGCGATTTCAGCCAGGCACTCGTCAGCGAGGCCCTCGCGAGTGGGTGTGGGAAGTGATCGAGCGACGTACAGGATTCCCTGCCGTCGGTAGTCGAAAGGTGAACCGACGTCGAGACCGCCCCAGCGCTGGACGCCGTCGGGTTTGTCCTGGTCTCCATCGTCAAGGTCATCACAATCTGCCCGTTCCTCGGGGCGCAGGCCCACCGAGGTTGCGATCGCGGTGAAGTCACCACCGAGTCGCAATGTCGCCGAGGTCAGCATCGTGGTGTGCTTGTCGAAGATACGGTCTCGCATCAGCGCAGAGACAGACAGCGGTGCCACCCGTGCTTCCCTGCCGGAACGCTCACGGTCGGAAATCCAGACGACGTCATGCTCGCGGAGAGCTGCCATCCGTTCGGCGATATCGAAGGTCTCCTTGACCGCGGCGGCAGCTTGTCGCAGTGCGGGATCCTTGTCCTCGGCCGAGGCCAGCGTGCTGAATGTGGTTCGGGCGGCGTTACGCACGGCCTCGCAGGACTGGACGAAGGCTGACTGCTTGTCCTCGACTCGTTCCAGCGGGGACTGGTCAAGAGCCGCCCGCAGTGTGTCGGCTGACTCCAGCAGTTGCAACGCCATCTCGTCCTCGATGTAGGACTGGACGCGACGGGCGACCCGTTCGACCATTTGTGGGCTGAGCTCGGCTGACGCCGCGCCGGTCACCCGAGTCACCAACTCGTGCGCTTCGTCAATGATCACCGCGCGATGCTCGGGCAGCGCCGTGCCGCCGTGCATGGCATTGATCGCCAGCAAGGCATGGTTGGTCACGACCAGGTCTGCGGCCCGAGCCGCATCACGGGAGTGCTCCACAAAGCAGTCATCCCCGTACGGGCAGCGCTGCACTCCCAGACACTCCCGCGCCGGTATCGAGACCTGCTGCCAGCCACGCTCGGTGTGGGACGGTGCGGTGTCGCGGTCAGCTAGGCCGCCCCGTCCGAGTTCCTGCTCCAGCCACTCGCGCAGCGCAAGGACTTCCGCGCCGAGTGCTGATCCAGGCGGGCCCGAAGCAGTGGACCGGATCGTCTCGGCCAGATCATCGGCTGACAACAGGGTGCCCTGCTCCGCGCCAGCGGCATCTCTGGCCCGCAGAAGGCAGGCGTAATTCGTTCGGCCCTTGAGGATCGCATGCACCGGCCGCTTTCCAGTGATCTGCTCAACCGCATCCAGCGCTACCGGGATGTCATTGTTGGCAAGCTGGCTCTGCAACGCCAGCGTGGCTGTCGCGACCACGATCCGCTCCCCGGGATGGTGGATGAGCCAGATCAGCGCCGGCACTAGATAACCGAGTGATTTGCCTGTGCCAGTCCCGGCTTGGACGAGCAGATGCCGACCGTCGCGCAGCGAGTCGGCAATCGCATCAGCCATCCGTACCTGGCCCGACCGCTCGTCTCCGCCGATCCGCCCGACGGCTGCGGCGAGTGCTCGTCGATGCGCCCGGTCCGCCGCGACCTGGTCCGGCACGTCAGGCGCCGGCTTCAAGTCCGCGATCATCGCCTCACATTAGCCGACTGGTTCGCAGGCGTCGGGAGATCGCGCGGCGCTGCCTCGACGAGGTGTCGAGCAGGCCCCGTCTGCGGGGTATTGAGGAAGGCGACGGCATTCAGCGCTCGGGCGAGCGAACAGATCTAGCCGATGTCAGCCAGGTTCGGCAGCCGCCAGGTCGTAGGGGGCAAGTTCGGCAGCCAACGCTGTGTTGACTCGCGCCAGCACCAACGTGCCGTTCGATGTGTGCTCAGTGCTGATCAGTTCACCTGTGCGGTGGATTTTGTCTATCAGATCGCCACGCGAATAGGGCAGGAGCGCCCGAACTTCGGCCGCCGGACGGGGCAGCCGGCCGTCCACTTGCGCACGCAGTTCCACCATGCCGGCACCGGTCCTGGCTGAAATCACGGCTGCATCCGGATATGACTGCCGCAAGGCTGTCAGTTGCTCTGCCGGGGCCATATCGGCCTTGTTCAGCACAAGGAGCTCCGGCAGGTCGCCGGCCCCGATCTCATCGAGCACCGTCCGTACTGCCCGAATTTGCCCGATCGGGTCGGAATCGGAGGCGTCCACGACGTGGAGCAGCAGATCCGACTGGGCCGACTCCTCAAGGGTGGATGCGAACGCCTCGATCAAGTCATGTGGCAAGTGGCGGACGAATCCGACCGTGTCGGTGAGTGTATAGATCCGCCCATCCGCGGTTGTTGTTCGGCGAGTCGTGGGATCCAAGGTCGCAAACAGCGCATCCTCGACAAGCACTCCGGCTCCGGTAAGGCGGTTCAGCAGGCTGGACTTGCCGGCGTTGGTGTAGCCGACGATCGCCACCGACGGGACCTCGTGGCGACGCCGCTGTGCCCGTTTGACCTCACGTGTGGCATCCAGATCGCGCAGCGAGGCGCGAAGCTTCGCGATCCGGGCCGAGATCCGGCGCCGATCTGTCTCCAGTTTGGTTTCGCCTGGTCCACGGCCGCCAATGCCGACCCCTCCCCCGGCACGGCCGCCAGCCTGCCGAGAGAGATTGCCGCCCCAGCCGCGCAGCCGCTGCCTCAGATACTGCAACTGGGCCAGCTCGACTTGGGCCTTTCCTTCGGCGCTTTTGGCGTGGGCAGCGAAGATGTCCAAGATCAGCGCCGTGCGGTCGATCACCTTGACCTGGACTCGATCTTCCAGATTGCGGAGCTGGGCGGCCGTCAACTCGCCGTCGAAGATCACCGTGTCGGAACCGGTTGCCACGACCACCTCACGCAACTCGGTCACCTTGCCGCGGCCGATATAGGTTGCCGGATCGGGCCGGGTCCTCCGCTGAATCAAACCGTCCAGCACCTGTGATCCAGCCGTCTCGGCGAGCAGTTTCAGCTCGGCGAGTGAGTTCTCTGCATCAGTCTGGCTGCCGGAAGTCCAGACGCCGACCAGCACAACCCGTTCCAGCTGGAGCTGGCGATACTCAACCTCGGAGATGTCCTGAAGCTCGGTGGACATGCCAGCCACCCGGCGCAGGGACTGCCGGTCGGCGAGATCTTGCTGGTCCCCCTCGTAATCAAGGTCATTGTGCGGCTCCAGCCGCTCCACTTGCAGCTCGTCCTGGTCGTCCAGCTCCGCCAGCGAGCGTTCCTCATGCGCTGTCATATCCCGACCAGACTCTCACGTTGAGCCAAACAGGAGAACTGAATAAGGCATCGTCTTGGAGGCGCGATCGCGCGAGCGGACATTAAAAGATTGAGTAACCGCCGTCCACTACCAGGACCTCGCCGGTCATGAAGCTTGACGCATCTGAGGCGAGGAACACAGCGCTCGGACCCAGTTCCTCCGGCATGCCGTAACGGCGCATCGGAGCGTCCTCGATCCAGTGCCGGCGAAATTGTGGCTCGTCGACCGGCGCCATCTCGGTCTTGATGTAACCGGGCGACAGAGCGTTTACCCGCACTCCGTACGGCGCCCACTCGGCCGCCAGTGATCGGGTCAGCTGGTGCACCGCGGCCTTGGAGGCGTTGTAGCCCGGCTGCCATTGTGGCCGATTCACGATCAAGGCTGAAATCGAACCGATGTTGATGATCACTCCGCTGCGTTGTGCCACCATGACCCGGCCGAACGCTTGGGCGCAGTTCCACACGCCATCGACGTTGACGTCCATGACGTGGCGCCACTCCTGCTGGGTGACATCCAGTGCCGCCCGATGGATGCAGGTTCCAGCGTTGTTGATCAGCACGTCCACCCGATCGAAACGGTTGAGGACTTCCTCGACCGCTTTACGGACGTCGTCGGCCTGGGTCACATCTGCCTCAATAGCGGTGGCCCGGACGCCAAGCGACTCCAGCTCACGCACGGCCTCGGCGGCCCCCTCGACCCCCCGGATGAGCAGCACGACATCGCTGCCGGCCTCGGCCAGTGCCGTGGCCAACGCCCGGCCAATGCCGCGCTTTGCACCGGTCAGGACCGATACTTTGCCGGCCAGTGAGAACCTATCCAGGACAGACATTCACCCCTCCTCGGGCACCACGACATCGCCGTGTGCAACCAGAACGGCCGGGCCGGTCAGATAGGACTGATCGGTGGCCAGCTCAACATGTAGCCGCCCGCCGGCCCCATCGACGACGTAGGTCACCGGTGGATCTTGATCATCTTTCGTGTGCAGCCGGGCAGCGGCCGCGGCTGCCACCGTGCCAGTACCGCAGGATTGGGTCTCACCGACTCCACGCTCGAAGACCCGCAATGCGACATGACGCTCGCCCAGAACTGTCGCGAACTCAAGGTTCACGCCCGAAGGAAATTCCTCCAGCGGAGACCAGCTGGGACCTGTATGCAGCGGCAAGTGGCTGAGATCGTCGGTGAAGCTGACCGCGTGCGGATTGCCCACGTCGACCCGCAGGGCGGCGAACTCCTCACCGTCTGCGGTGCACACTCGCACGCCCCGATCGGCGACACGCACCGGCCCCATGGCCGCTCGAAGCCTCCCATCCGGAAGCAGTTTGACGTCCTTCAGTCCGGCTCGCGTGGCCACTAAAACATCCGGTCCGGTCGCGAGATCGTGCTGGAGTAGGAACCGTACGAAAACACGGATTCCGTTGCCGCACATCTCGGCTATGGAGCCGTCGGCGTTGCGGTAATCCATGAACCAGAGGTCCGGTTGGCCGTCCCAATCGACGATGTGCTTGGCGAGAACGGCCCGCAACAAGCCATCGCCGCCGATCCCGACGTGCCGGTTGCATAGGAACCGCACCTCGGCCTCGCCAACCTCCAGCATGTCCTCGCGGTCAAGCAACACCACGAAGTCGTTGCCAGTCCCGTGGCCCTTGGCAAAGGACCAATGCCGCATGGCGGTCAGTCTTCCATGGTCCCGTGGCCAGCAGCGGCCCACGCCGACGGACTGCGAAATCCAGCCTCGCCAACCTCGGCAAGTCGATACGCAGAGCCGGTCAATACGGGATCGCCGTTAGGAAGCCAGCGGATACGCGGATCCTTCCGGAACCATGAATCCTGCCGGCGAGCGAATCTCCTGGTCGCGAGAACGGTCTGTTGATAGGCCTCAGATTCCGTCAGGTGCCCGGCCAGGAAGTCGAGCGCCTGCCGATATCCCAGAGCGCGGGAGGCTGTTCTGCCATGCCGCAGACCAGCATCGACCAACCCCTGCACTTCGTGGACGAACCCGTTCTGCCACATGTCGTGGACCCTGGACGCGATCCGCCGGTCCAGCTCTGCCCGGTCGATGTCCAGCCCGATTTGAATGACGTCAGGTAGGAAGTACTCGTGAACCGGCAAGCGTGCCTGAAATGGGCCCCCGGTCAGTCGGCCGACTTCGAGTGCGCGGACGATCCGGCGGCCATTACCGGGTTCGATCGTGGAGGCTGCGGCAGGGTCGAGTTGGGCAAGCCGACGGTGCAGCGCCTCTGGGCCGGTTCGCGATAACTCCGCTTCCAACTCGGCGCGCAGCACAGGATCGGTGCCGGGGAACCGAAAGTCGTCCACGATGGCGCGTACGTACAGCGCTGAGCCGCCAACGACGATCGGCACCACACCGCGAGAGCGGCAGTCCGCAATGGCTCTGCGAGCCAGCTGTTGAAAATTGGCAACAGTCGATGTCTCGGTCACATTCAGAATGTCGATGAGATGATGTCGCACTCCCCTTCGCTCAGCGAGCGACGGCTTGGCAGTCCCGATATCCATGCCCCGGTACAGCAGCATTGAATCGGCATTGACAATCTCAGCGTCTCGATCTCCCACCCGAAAGCGCAGTGCGAGGTCGATGGCCAATGACGACTTACCGGCCGCCGTCGGACCGACCAGTACGACGGTCACGCACAGAACCGCTCTAGCCGCACGCCTGCTGAAGGGGCGTTGCTGGGCCGACGCTTGGAATCCCGAGGGGGACCGACCGGCGTTGCCCTTCGGAGGTCGTCTGGCGGCCCTGCCACGCGTCGCCGCCGCGAGTGCGCCTGAGGCGCCGCAGCCCGGCATCCGCGGTTAGGTGATGTGGCGCGGCGTAGGTGATGACGACGTCGGCAATATCGCCTGGCCGAGGGCGAGCCGGCCCATCTGGCACGGCGACATGGACCAGCCGGTTGTCTCGGGCGCGACCCGACATACGCGCCGTCGCGCTGTCCTTCCGACCTTCGCCGTCGGCAAACATGACCTCGACGGTTCGGCCCACCTGACCGAGGTTCTCCTGAAGGGTGATGTCGTTGACCAGCCCCACCAACCGCTCATAGCGTTCTTGGACGATCGGCTTGGGCACCTGTCCCGGCATAGTTGCCGCGGGTGTGCCTGGACGGACTGAGTACTGGAAGGTGAAGGCGGCCGAGAACCGCGCAGCGCGGACGACGTCCAGCGTCGCCTCGAAGTCCTGCTCTGTCTCCCCAGGAAAGCCCACGATGACGTCGGTCGTGATCGCGGCGTTGGGCATGGCTGCCCGCACCCGGTCGAGAATGGACAGGTAGCGCTCACTGCGGTACGAGCGCCGCATCGCCTTTAAAACCTTGTCCGATCCGGATTGCAGCGGCATATGCAGCGACGGCATCACATTGTCGGTTTCGGCCATCGCGACGATCACATCGTCGGTGAAATCCTTCGGGTGCGGGGAGGTGAAGCGCACCCGCTCCAAACCTTCGATCTTTCCGCAAGCCCGCAGCAGGTTGCCGAACGCATACCGGTCACGGAACTCGAGCCCGTACGCGTTGACGTTCTGGCCGAGCAGCGTCACCTCCTGCACACCTTCGCTGACCAGCGTCTGGACCTCAGCAAGGATTTCGCCCGGTCGGCGATCAGTCTGCTTCCCGCGCAGTGCAGGCACGATGCAGAAGGTGCAGGTGTTGCTGCAGCCAACGCTTATCGAGACCCACCCCGAATAGGCCGAATCGCGCCGGGTCGGCAGATTAGATGGAAAGGTCTCCAACGCCTCGACGATCTCGACCTGCGCCTCGCGTTGAATCCGCGCACGTTCCAAGAGCACCGGAAGAGAGCCGAGATTGTGGGTGCCGAAGACCACGTCGACCCATGGTGCTCGCCGGATGATCTCGCTGCGATCCTTCTGTGCCAGGCAGCCGCCGACGGCGATTTGCATGTCGGGCATCGCCTTCTTTGTCGGAAACAGGTTGCCGAGACTGCCATACAGACGGTTATCGGCGTTTTCCCGCACAGCGCAGGTGTTGAAGACCACGACGTCGGCAGTGTCGTGCTCCGCGGCCTTGACGTAGCCTGCACCTTCAAGCAGGCCGGCGAGCCGCTCGGAATCGTGCACGTTCATCTGACACCCGTAGGTGCGGATCTGGTAGGTGCGACGCGACGTAGCGGCCGCTGCGTCGAGGATTGTTGCGGTTGCGGTCATGGCTGACCCAGCCTAATCGGTCGGCCAGTCGGTATCGCGATCAATAGGGGCAGCCTCAATCGCTAGAGTGCGTCCTCATGGTCCATCCCACTGGCGCGCAATACGAGATCAAGTCAGGCGACTGGGTTGCTGTGGTGACAGAACTCGGCGCAACGCTGCGCAGTCTGCAGCTGAGTGGACGTGACATCATCAAGGGCTTCGCGGCGGAGGCGTCACCGCAAGGCGGCCGAGGACAGCAACTTATCCCCTGGCCCAACAGGATCCGGGATGGTCGCTACGAATTCAACGGCAAGCAGCAACAACTCGCGCTGACCGAGCCGGCTCGGCACAACGCGTCCCATGGTCTCGCCCGCTACGTGCCCTGGCATCTCGTCGATCAGCAGCCGAGCGCGGTGACCCAGGAGGTCACCATCTATCCGCAAAGCGGATGGCCGGGAATCCTGGTGACCACAACGACCTACCAGGTCGATTCCGATGGGCTCACGGTGACCGTGGATGCGGTCAACCACGGCGCTGCGCCGATTCCTTTCGGCTATGGCGCGCACCCGTATCTGACGGCGGGCGAAGATGAGGTCGACGAGGTATCCCTTGAAATACCGGCGAGCCGCTACCTGGCGGTCGACGATCGACTCCTGCCTGTCGAATTGCGGCCGGTGGACGGCACCGAGTTCGATTGGCGCGCAGGGCATCAATTGGAGAGAGCGATCCTGGACACCGCATTTACCGATCTCGCCCGCGGCGCCGACGGGCGCTGGCAAGTCAACGTCCGGCTTGCCGAGCGTTGCACGTATCTCTGGGGCGATGAATCGATGCGCTGGACCCAGGTCTTCACCGGTGGCCCTTACCGCGACTGGGGAATCGCGGTGGAGCCGATGACCTGTGGCCCGGATGCGTTCAATAAGGGCCCCACCCATGACGACCTGCGGGTGCTTGAACCGGATGAGGCAATTCGGCTGACCTGGGGAATCGGGGTCAGATAGCGGCATTCAGACCCGCGGAGGCAAGGTTCAAAGATGTGACGGAATCTCAATGCGAACCGTCACCGAATCCAGCCGACTTGGTCTAGCCTCGCCACATGGACGATTCGGCGGCCGCCGCATCGCCGGTAACTGCCCACCACGTCGGCAGGCCCCTGGTGGTGCTGAGCGACGTCGACAAGTACTTCGGTGACCTACACGTCCTGCAGAAGATCAACCTGACAATCCACTCCGGCGAGGTCGTGGTCGTGCTCGGCCCCTCGGGATCAGGCAAGTCCACGCTCTGCCGCGCAATCAACCGGCTCGAGACCATTCAGTCCGGCACGATCAGCGTGGACGGCAGGATGCTGCCGGATGAAGGCAAGGCGCTCGCCAGCCTCCGCGCGGACGTTGGCATGGTCTTCCAGTCCTTCAACTTGTTCTCCCACAAGACTGTGCTGCAGAACGTGACCTTGGGTCCGGTCAAGGTACGCGGGCTGTCGTCTGAGGAGGCGAAGAAGCGAGGCCTGGAGCTGTTGAAGCGAGTCGGAGTCGAGTCCCAGGCCGACAAGTATCCCGCTCAGCTCTCCGGCGGCCAACAGCAGCGCGTGGCCATCGCCCGCGCGCTCGCGATGGAACCGAAGGTGATCTTGTTCGACGAGCCCACATCGGCATTGGACCCTGAGATGGTGAACGAGGTGCTGGACGTCATGGTCACACTGGCTCGCCAGGGCATGACCATGATCGTCGTAACCCATGAGATGGGATTTGCCCGCAAGGCTGCCAATCGCGTCGTGTTCATGGACGACGGACAAATCGTCGAAGAGGCTGACCCCGACACATTCTTCACCAGCGCTCGAACCGCACGCGCCAAAGACTTTCTTGGCAAGATCTTGACCCACTAGCACAGATAACAAAGCCAGTCGGCCCCAAGGCCCAAGCATTTTCGGAGGAACAGTGAAGATCGACACAAGGATTCTCGCCATGGTTGCTGTGACGGCGAGCGCACTGACGATGGCGAGCTGTGGTGGTGGTGGCGGTGGCGAGGCCGGTGGAACCGCCGAGAGCGACAGCATCACCATCGGCATCAAATACGACCAGCCCGGGCTTGGCCTGAAGGAGGGAGACACCTTCAAAGGCCTTGATGTCGACGTCGCCAAGTACGTGGCCAAGGAGCTGGGATACGAAGCCGACAAGGTGGTCTTCAAGGAGACGCCGTCTGCCCAGCGCGAGACCGCGATCCAGGGCGGTCAGGTGAAGCTGATCTTTGCCACGTATTCGATCACCGATGAGCGCAAGCAGAAAGTCTCATTTGCCGGGCCTTACTTCATCGCCGGCCAGGACCTGTTGGTCCGGGCCGACAACTCCGACATCACCGGCCCGGAGACCATGAACGGCAAGACCCTGTGTTCGGTGACCGGCTCGACCCCGGCAGCGAAGATCAAGAAGGACTATGCGACGACGGTGAAGTTGTTCGAGCAGGACACCTACAGCAAGTGTGTCGAGGCGCTCGTCGGGGGCAGCGTTGACGCCGTCACGACCGACAACGTCATCCTCGCTGGTTATGCGGCGCAGGAGCAGTACAAGGGCAAGCTCAAGGTTGTCGGCAAGCCGTTCTCAACCGAGAAATATGGCGTCGGCATGACTAAGGGCGACACCGAGATGTGCGGCAAGGTCAACGCAGCCCTCGAGAAGATGGTCTCCGACGGTTCCTGGCAGAAGGCCGTCGACGACAACGTTGGTCCCTCAGGTTTCAAGGTCGACACTAAGACCAATCCACCCAAGCCCGAGCCCTGCTCATAGCCAGGTGACCTTGAGGCACGCCATCTGCGCGAGGTGACGGGTTGATCGAGGATCTGGGTGAGCTGCTGGCCGAGTACGACGTTCTCGCGGCGTTCTGGATGACCATCAAGCTCACCGTGGCCGGGGCCTTGGGCGCGCTGCTGATCGGCACGGTGGTTGTGATCATGCGCGTGTCGCCAATCAAGGTATTGCGCGCAGCCGGTGTCACGTACGTGACATTGGTGCGGAACACACCACTCACCTTGGTGGTCTTCTTCTGCGCCTTCGGCCTGTACCTAACGCTTCAGTACCGTCTGGGCCCGCAGAGCTCGCCAATTGACGTGCAGAACTTCCGCTGGGGAGTCGTCGCACTCGCCATCTATCATGCGGCCTTCGTCGCTGAGGCCTTGCGCAGCGGCATCAACACCGTGCCCCCGGGGCAGGCGGAGGCCGCCAGAGCGATTGGCCTGAGCTTCGGCGCAAGCCTGAGAAACGTTGTGCTTCCTCAGGCGTTTCGCAATGCGATCGCCCCACTTGGCAATGTCCTCATCGCATTGACGAAGAACACCACAGTCGTTGCCACCATCGGCGTAGCCGAGGCTTCATACCTGATGAAGGGCATGATCGAATTCCGGCCCGACCTTATCTACATCATCTTCGCCATCATGGCGACCGGATTCGTGATCTTGACTCTCCCAGTCGGGTTGCTCTTCACCACGCTCTCTCGGCGGCTTGGGGTAAGGCATTGAGTTCGGCAAGCTTTCTGTTCGACGCGCCCGGTCCAAGGGCGCGGCGACGACATCTCGTCTTGACCGTGCTCGGCGCGCTTGCAATCGCCGCCTTGCTCATGCTGTTGATCCGAGCTCTCGCCGCGAAGGATCAATTCAGTGCCGCCAAATGGGCGCCCTTTCTCGACCCGGTGACCTGGACGTCCTACCTGCTGCCGGGCCTGCGGGGAACCCTCGTCGCCGCCTTCTACGCTGTGATTCTCGCCATCATCTTCGGCATTGCGCTCGGCGTCGGACGGCTGTCCCACCTTGGACCCGTTCGGTGGGCCTGCGGTGCATTCGTTGAGTTTTTCCGTGCCGTTCCGGTCCTGATGATGATGCTGTTCGCCTACTACGTGTGCTTGTTCGGTCTGCAGATTTCGGGGCCCTATCTCGCCCTCTACGGGGTTGTCGCGGGTCTGACGTTCTACAACTCCAGCGTTATTGCGGAGTTGATCCGCTCGGGCGTCGGTTCCATTCCTAAAGGGCAGCGTGAGGCCGGCTTGGCTATTGGCCTGACCCCCTTCGGCACGCTATGGCACATCCTGCTGCCGCAGGCGATCACCTCAATGCTGCCCTCGATCGTCAGCCAGCTGGTGGTGATCTTGAAGGACTCGGCTCTCGGTTTCTTGATCCTTTACGAGGAGCTCACCAGGGCGGGGCAGACGCTCGCAGCCTCCAAAGGCAACTTGATCCCGACGTTCCTGGTGGTCGCCGTCATCTACATCGTGGTGAACTACGCTCTTACCTTGCTCGCCCGATTGCTCGAGCGGCGATTGCAGACCCGGGGACGCGGCGCAGTGCCGCCGCCTGCAGAAGCCATGATGAGCCCGGAAATGGTGCCGGCCGCCCCCTCGGAAGCTACCGAGCCGTCTCGGTAGCCCTCGATTCTCGAACGACGGTCACCTTGATCTGGCCCGGATAGGTCAGCTCCTCTTCGATCTGCTTGACGATGTCTCGCGCCATGACCTGGGCCTCTATGTCGTCGACGACATCTGGGGCAACCATCACTCGCACCTCACGACCGGCCTGCATGGCGAAGACCTTGTCCACCCCTTCGCGGGTGCCCGCGATCTCCTCCAAGCGCTCCAGCCGCTGGACGTAAGCCTCGATGCTCTCTCTCCGAGCCCCCGGTCGCCCGCCGCTGATGGCGTCGGCAGCCTGAGTAAGGACAGCCTCCACCGTACGAACTTCGACCTCGTTGTGGTGAGCCTCAATGGCATGGACGATGTCGGGGTGCTCGCCATACTTGCGGACCAGCTCGGCGCCAACGATGGCATGCGACCCTTCCACCTCGTGGGTCAATGCCTTGCCGATGTCGTGGAGGAACGCCGCCCGCTTGCAGTGGGCGATATCCAAGCCGAGCTCACCAGCCATCAGGGCGGCGATATGAGCGCTCTCGATCAGATGCTTCAGCACGTTTTGTCCGTACGAGCTGCGGTATCGCAAGGTGCCCAGGATCGGTATCAGAGCCGGATGAAGATCGGAGATGCCAACCTCGGCTAGCGCATCCTCGGCGGCCCGGAGGCACTGGTCGGAGATCTGGTTCTTGCTTCGCTCATGGACCTCTTCAATTCGAGCCGGATGAATACGGCCATCCTTGACCAGCTCGGTGAGTGTCATCCGCGCTGTCTCCCGGCGAACTGGATCAAAGCAGGACAGCAGCACGGACTCCGGTGTGTCGTCGATCATCACGTTGACACCAGTGACCTGTTCGAAAGCACGGATGTTGCGGCCCTCGCGGCCAATGATCCTGCCCTTCATGTCATCACCTGGCAGGTGAACCGCGGAGACCACCGACTCAGAGGTCTGCTCCGAGGCGACGCGTTGAATCGCGCCGACAACGATCATTTTGGCGTGACCCTCGGCGTCGCGGAGCGCCTGACGCTCTATGTCGCGAGCGACGAGGACCGCCTGCCGTTTTGCCTCATGCTCAACGGTGGCGACCAATTCAGACTTTGCCTGTTCCGCCGTCAGACCGGCAACCCGCTCCAATGCCGTTCGATGCTGCGTAGCGGCATCGGCCAGGTTCTTGCGCTGTGCTTTCAGGTCAGCCTTCAGTTCGTCGAGTTGCCTTGCGCGCTCGTCGAGCGCCCGGGCGTCGGAATCCAGTCGGTCCTCGCGATCGCTCAGCCGCTGCTCTCGCCGTTCCAGGTCCGCACGCTGCTCTCGCAACTCGGTACGTCTTGCGCGGACTTCCTCTTCGGCGTCCGCGCGAATCTGTTCAGCCGAGGCCAACATAGCGGTCGCACGTATACGCATCTCATCGGTGCCAAGGGTCTCCCCCGGACCGGCAGGAGTATCGGAGGCTTGACCGGCAGTCCCCTTCAAATTCGTTCGGCCGTCGGCCTTTCGTTGATCACCGGTAACGATCCTGTTGTTGGCTGATCCCGACGTTTGTACTCGAGAACGCCGAAGTAGCAGAACCGCCGTCATGCACATGGCGACAACGAGCAAGGCCAAGCCGATCAACACCAGCACTTCAAATGCGCCCACATCAATCACCCACTTTTCTCACTACACGCTCGCGCGTGGTCTCAGAGGGTGCAGCAGCGCACGTCAACAAGGGCCGGCATCTACTGTCCGACCCGAAAGGATCGAATAAGCCTCTTTCTATGGCGACTATCTGGCACTACATCAAGCAATTTTCCTGGCCACGTCCGTGGACGGGAAATGTTTCATATCAGCGGGCGTTGCTGGACCCTGTGACTTGAAGGGTATGTCTAGCCAAAGCCCATGGTCAAGGACTCACAGCTGAGCGTCACAGCCAGGACAGCCGTTTCCTAGCTATCGAGGAGATCGGCCAGCACGCGGCCTACGATGTCGGAGCTGAAACCCCGCCGGCCTAGCGCGCCGGCGATCCGACGTCGCTGTACCTCCCGAGGCTGAGCCGCCATTGTGCTGAGCTTCTTGGCCGCGAGCGTGCGCGCCGCGCGTAGCTCTTCCTCTCGGCCGACGCTCTCCAGTGCGAGATCAATCTCTTCGCGGGCAAGCCCCTTTGTCTGCAGTTCACGTCGCAAGGTCGATCTGGATAGGTGGCGTCGGGCCTGCCGGGACTCAACCCAGTCCTTCGCAAACTGCTGGTCGTCGATTAAGCCGGCTTCCTGGAGCCGGTCGAGTACCCGGCGTGCAGCCTCAGCTGGAACCTTTCTGCTGCTGAGTGCCGACTGCAGCTCGCTCCGTGATCGAGCCGAAACCGCTAGCTTGCGCAGCGCGATGGTCCTGGCCACGGCATCGGGGTCCGCCGCTGGATCGTCAGCGTCGGGCAGCGGATAGTTGCTCCGACTCGCAGCACGAGGATCTTCCGTCGGCCCACTAGCGGACGGCGCAGGCGGAAAGCCTGCGCCGTCGCTAAGGGAGGGGGTCAGAACTCCACCTCCCCGGTCACCGGATCTATGCCAGCCGGCGCGTCCATCCGGGGACCGATGCCCATCCGTTCCTTGATCCGTTTCTCGAGCTCGTCGGCAAGATCGGGATTGCTGCGCAGGTAGGCCCGAGCATTTTCCCGACCCTGGCCTAACTGATCGGCGTCATAGGTGAACCAGGCACCCGCCTTACGAATAATCCCGGTCTCCACCCCGAGGTCGATCAAGCTGCCCTCCCGGCTGATGCCCTGGCCGTAAAGGATGTCGAATTCAGCCTGCTTGAACGGCGGCGCGACCTTGTTCTTCACTACCTTGACCCGAGTCCGGTTCCCGACCATTTCCTGACCGTCTTTCAACGTCTCGATCCGGCGCACGTCCAGCCGTACCGAGGCATAGAACTTGAGCGCTCGGCCTCCAGTCGTCGTTTCGGGCGAGCCGAATAACACTCCAATCTTTTCCCGCAGCTGGTTGATGAATATCGCCGTCGTGTTGGCCCCGCTCAGCGCGCTGGTCATCTTGCGCAGGGCCTGGCTCATCAGCCTCGCCTGCAGCCCGACATGACTGTCACCCATCTCGCCCTCGATCTCGGCTCGTGGGGTTAGCGCGGCCACAGAGTCGATCACGATCAGCGACAGAGCACCTGAGCGGACCAGCATGTCGGCGATCTCCAGAGCCTGCTCGCCGTTGTCCGGCTGACTGACCAACAACTCGTCGGTGTCTACACCGAGCTTGGCCGCATACTCCGGATCGAGCGCATGCTCGGCATCGATGAATGCGCAAATGCCACCGGCCGCCTGAGCGTTGGCGATGGCATGGAGCGCGACCGTCGTCTTGCCGCTCGACTCAGGTCCGTAGATCTCCACAACCCGGCCACGCGGCAGCCCGCCGATGCCCAATGCCAGATCGAGAGCGATGGAGCCGGTAGGAACGACCTCAATCGGCGCCCGGACCTCTTCACCGAGCCGCATCACCGACCCCTTGCCGTACTGCTTGTCAATCTGAGCCAGTGCCGCCTCAAGTGCCTTCTCGCGGTCAGCTGTGGCCATCGGTTGGTCCTTCCCTCGCCGTTCGGCGTCTTGTCTTGATGATCTCTCCGATGACTCTAAATACGAGCACCGACAAACCGTCGCGGGTCAAGAAATCTGTGGACAACCGATTTCTTCGTTCCGACCACGGTGGATAACCTACCGAACACCTGTTCGAGAAGCCATCGACACGCCGACCGTCGCTGGGGGACATTCACCTCTGCTACCGTTCCGGCGCTGGCGATACGGCCGTGAGAAAGTGCCCAACTATTAGCTGCGAAACCGACGGCGTGCCCTACCCAGGAACGTCTTCCTGCAGCGCAGCGGTAATTCGACGAGCTAATTGCGGACTATCTATACCGGTCGGGCAGGTCGAGTGCTTCCCATACCGCACGCCAGATCTTCTTGGACGGTTCGCCCGCCCGAAGGGCCTCGTCCACCGTCCGGTTCTTCAGCGACGCAAGGCTGTGTTCGGCTGCCCACACCCGGTAGTAGCCGGTCCCGAGATGGTGCCGGAGTCGCTCCCAAAGCTCCGTTTCCTTCATTCGTCGGACCTACCTTCAGGTCGATTCGAAGTCCACCTGAAGCGCACACCTTGAGCGACAGCTACACCGAGGAGCACGATCACGGCGCCAACCGGCTGAAACCAGGTGACCCGCTCGCTGAGGACAGCCGCGCCGATCACGGTCGCGAAGATCGGAATGATATAGGTGACCATCGACGCCGTCGTTGCTCCAACCAGCCTGATATTGCGCAGGTGGAGAACGAAAGCAATGCCTGTGCCGAGAGCGCCAAGAGTGGCGACTGACGCGATCACCTGCCAGGACAGGGAATCGAGGGCGGGCGTCGGCGCGCCGAGCACCGGGGCAACGAGCGCAAGGGCGGCGCAAGCGACAAGGAGTTGCACCGTTGACATGACCAGGCCGGATTCCGGCCGGTGCGACAAGAACTTGCGCGTGTACGGGATGGCGAAGCCGTAACAGGACGCTGCGGCCAGGCACAGCAGCTGACCGGTGAACGATGAGCCGCCCACGCCCTGCCAGATTCCCAAGATCATCAAGGCGCCGAGCAGACCGAGCAACAGCCCGACCAGGCGTCGTACCGACATTCTCTCGGTGCGGAACGCGATCACGGCCAATGGCAGGACGACCAGAGGCGTGATCGAATTCCAGATCCCAGCCAGGATTGATGAGACGTGCTGCTCGCCGTAGCCGAACAAGGTGAAGGGGACAGCGACGCCGACGATCGCGACCACCGCGTTGTGTCCCCAAACCCTCAGATCTCGAGGCAGCGGTGACTGAGTGAGGAGCAAGATCAGCAGCAGGGCGATGGCGCCGCTTCCCACCCGGCCCAGCGCGACATAGAGCGGGTGCAGTTCGGAGACACCGACTTTGATGAACAGGAAGCTGGAACCCCAGATCGCTGACAGAACAAGCATTCCGGGCAGCCACCGCCGTAGTGTCACCCAGTGTGCCGGACTGGTCAGGTCTGCCTCCGCAGAGGCCGTCGGGGCCGCTGTCACGAGGGACACCGTACCTGCGCATTCAGGCGATCCTCAGCGAATTTCCACGCTGGGTCACTTGCTGCCTGCATCATGCGGCAATCGAGAGCTGCAGAATTGTCAGACAAGGACGGCAAGATGGTGGTGTGGTTTCCGACCCGCTCGAGAGCTTCTCCCCGATTACCGGAACCTGGTTCCGCGAGGTGTTCGCCGCACCGACGGCCGCTCAATGGGGAGCCTGGGAGGCCATTTCGGCCGGCGACAACGCGCTGGTCATAGCGCCGACCGGGTCCGGCAAGACGCTGGCCGCATTCCTCTGGGCGTTGGACCGCCTGGCCCGTGATGTGATCCCACCGGCAAAGCAGCGCTGCCGGGTGCTCTACGTCTCCCCGCTCAAAGCCCTGGCGGTCGATGTGGAGCGAAACCTACGCGCGCCGTTGACCGGCATGACACACACTGCGCTCCGCCTCGGCCAGCCCCCACCCAGCGTGACCGTGGCCGTCAGGTCAGGTGACACGCCCGCTGCCGAGCGTCGCACCATCGCGACCCGACCGCCCGACATCTTGATCACCACTCCGGAGTCGTTGTTCTTAATGCTGACCTCGTCGGCACGCGACGTTCTCCGCTACGTCCAGACGGTGATCATCGATGAGGTGCACGCAGTTGCCGGGACCAAACGCGGTGCTCACCTGGCGCTGTCTCTGGAGCGGCTGGACCAACTCGTCGCCGACTCCGGAGCCGCCCGGCCCACTCAGCGCATCGGATTGTCCGCGACGGTGCGACCACCGGAGCGAGTGGCTCAATTCCTCGGCGGCCCGCATCCGGTACGGGTAGTTGCACCGCCCGCGATCAAGTTATGGGACCTGTCCATCGTGGTGCCGGTCGAGGACATGAGTGACCTCGGTGCATCCGCAGCGCCTAGTGTCGGCCCGATCACGCTCGATGACGATCTGCCACCGCACCAGCCGCCGTCCATCTGGCCGCACGTGGAGAACCAGATCCTCGACTTGATCACTCAGCACCGCTCAACCATCGTCTTTGCCAATTCCCGGCGGCTGGCTGAGCGGCTGACTGCCCACCTGAACGACCTGTACGCCGAAAGGCTCGGAGAGCCGGCCGCAGAGTTTCCGCCGCCGGCGCAAGTCATGGCTCAGTCCGGCGCATCCGCCGGACGCGACGGCACGAGGATTCCGGCGATTGCCCGCGCCCACCATGGCTCGGTGAGCAAAGAGCAACGCGCCCAAATCGAGTCGGACCTCAAGTCCGGGTTGCTGCCCTGCGTGGTAGCGACCTCGTCGCTGGAGCTCGGCATCGATATGGGTGCAGTCGATGTCGTGGTGCAGGTGGAGGCGCCGGCGTCCGTGGCGAGCGGGCTGCAGCGAGTTGGGCGGTCCGGTCACCAGGTCGGCGCCACGTCCCGCGGGGTGTTCTTCCCCAACCACCGCGGCGACCTGATCGAGTCGGCCGTGGTCGTCGAGCGGATGCGCCAGGGTGCGATTGAGGAGGTGGCAGAGATCCGCAACCCGCTCGACGTCCTCGCACAGCAAGTCGTCGCAATGGTAGCGGCCGAGGAGCTGAAGGCCGACGACGTCTATGCGCTGGTGCGGCGGGCAGACACTTTCCATGACCTGCCGTACAGCGCGTTCGAGGCGGTGCTGGACATGCTGAGCGGCCGCTACCCGTCGGAGGACTTCGCCGAACTTCGTCCTCGACTTATCTGGCAGCGCGACACCGGATTACTGACTGCCCGCGCTGGCGCGTTGCGGTTGGCCGTGACCTCAGGTGGCACGATCCCTGACCGAGGGCTGTTCGGAGTCTTCCTCATCGGAGAAGGCACCGCATCCGGTCGTCACGCCGCAAGCCGCCGGGTAGGCGAACTCGATGAGGAAATGGTTTACGAGACCAGGGTCGGCGACGTCTTTACCCTTGGAACCACCAGCTGGCGAGTCGAACTGATCACCCACGATCAGGTGTTGGTCTCCCCCGCACCTGGATCTCCGGGACGACTGCCGTTCTGGAAAGGCGACTCCCCCAGCCGCCCACGAGAACTCGGTCGGGCATTCGGCGCTTTCGTCCGCGAGATCAGCGCCCTGCCGGCAGATCGTGCCACTGCACGGCTGCGGGATGCGGGCCTGGACGAGTTCGCCGCCGGCAACCTCCTGGCCTATCTGGGCGAGCAAACGGCGGCAACCGGCGCCCTGCCGACCGATCAGACGGTGTTGTTCGAGCGGTTTCGCGACGAGCTCGGCGATTGGCGCGTGTGCATCCATTCAGCTCTCGGCTCGGGGGTCCTAACCCCGTGGGCGCTGGCCATCGAACACGCCGCCCGGGAACGCTATGGAATGGAGGTCCAGGCGACAGCCACGAACGACGGCATCGTGCTGCGCATTCCCGACACCGAGTCAGAACCGCCCACCGCTGATCTGCTGGCCTGCGACCCAGAGCAGCTTGACGCCGTGATCACCGATGAGGTCGGCGGGTCTGCGCTGTTTGCGGCTCGGTTCCGGGAGAGTGCAGCGCGGGCGCTTCTGTTGCCTCGTCGCGACCCTAAATCCCGCTCACCGCTGTGGCAGCAGCGAATGCGCTCTGCTCAGTTGCTCACCGTCGCCGCACAGTATCCGGAGTTCCCGATCGTGCTGGAGACCATGCGCGAGTGCCTCACCGACGTCTTCGATCTTGCTGGCCTGCACGAGATTCTCTCCCAGATAGCCGCCCGGTCAGTTCGGGTAGTCGAGGTCGAAACCTCTGGCCCATCGCCGTTTGCCAAGTCACTGCTCTTCGGCTATGTCGGAGCCTTTGTCTACGAGGGTGACGTACCGCTGGCGGAGAAGAAGGCCGCGGCGCTGGCGCTCGATGCCTCGTTGTTGGCCGAGCTGCTCGGCAAGGACGGACTCAAGGAGCTCCTCGACGCAGGCGTGATTGCCGCCATCGAAGCCGATCTGCAGGGTCTCAGCCCCGAGCGGCAGGCGACGGGGCCGGAACAACTCTTCGACCTGCTCCGCACCGCTGGGCCGTTCACGGCGGCCGAGCTGGCCGCTCGCAGTGCTCCGGGCTTCGACCTCTCAGCGGCTATCTCAGAGTTGATCGCCAGGCGTCGCGTGGTGGAGGTACGGATTGCAGGAGAGCACATGATGGCAGTCGCCGAGGATGTGCCCCGGCTCCGTGACGGGCTTGGCGTACCCGTTCCACCGGGCACGTCGGCAGCCTTCACCGAGCCGGCAGAGCACCCCATCGACGATCTGGCGTTGCGCTGGGCTCGCACGCACGGGCCGTTTCTGGCTTCGGCTATCGCCCAGCGGTATGGGCTCGGCCCGGCTGTCGTGGAAGCGGCCTGCAAGAACCTGGTCAGCCCCGGCACGCTGGTCACCGGCTCCTTCGCTGATCTGCCCGGAGCAGCAGCCGGCGCACGCCAGTACTGCCATGCCCAGGTTCTGTCGCTGATCAAGAGGCGCACCCTAGCCGGCCTCCGGAAAAGCGTCGAGCCGGTCGACCAGGGGGCATACGCCCGCTTCTTGTCCGCTTGGCAGGGGGTTGGCTCGGGCCAACGCGGCACTGACGCAGTGCTCGGAGTGTTGGAGCAGCTTTCCGGTTACCCACTCCCTGCCAGCGCGTTGGAGACCATGGTGCTGCCATCCCGTGTGACCAACTACTCCCCAGGCATGCTCGACGAACTGACCACCAGCGGCGAGGTGTACTGGGTCGGCGATGGCGCGATCGGGGACTCCGACGGCTGGGTTCGCTGGTATTTGGCGGACCAGGAGCCGCATCAACCTCACGTCGACCCCGGCCACTACCGCAGCCAGGAACTGCTGGCCGCGCTGGCCGGCGGCGGCGCGTACTTCTTCGACTCGCTGCTTCCCTCCGGGCTGGCAGGCGGCGATCGAGCGGCCTACGTGGCTGCGCTCTGGGATTTGGTATGGGCCGGCTTAGTCGCCGGAGACACGTTCTCGCCGGTACGTGCATTGGCCAGGCAGGGAGCACACCGCCGCCCCACCCATCCGACAACGCGCACCTCCAGAATGCGGCTGGCAACGGGTCGGCCCGCATTGAGGTTTCCGCGGGTGCCATCACCTACGACATCGGGCCGATGGTCGCTGGTTGCCCGGGGCCGAGGGTCACCGTCAGACCGGCTGGCGACAACAATCTTCTCCCAGCTCGACCGCTACGGTGTGGTCACCCGCGGCGGCGTGCTGACCGAGGATCCCGAGGGTGGCTTCGGTCCTGCCTACCGGGCGCTGAGTGCACTGGAGGAGTCCGGCCAGTGTCGTCGCGGCTACTTCATCGACGGGCTGGGGGCGGCACAGTTCGCTCTACCGGGCGCGGTGGATCGATTGCGCTCCTACTCAACCGAGCCTGCTGACCCGACTGCCCTGGTCATGGCAGCTTGCGATCCGGCGAACCCGTACGGCGCTGCGCTCCCCTGGCCGGGACGAGAGGGGCATCGACCCGGACGTAAACCAGGTGCCCTGGTCGTACTGCTCGGTGGGGCACTGATCTTCTACGTCGAACGGGGCGGCAAGACGCTGCTGTCGTTCACCGAGGACCTCGGCAAGCTCACACCTGCCGCCTCCACCTTGGCGAGGTCGGTGCGCGAGGGCCTGCTCGGCAAGCTGACCGTCGAACGAGCTGACGGCGGGCATATCTTCGGCTCGCGACAGGTCAGCGAGGCGCTGCAGGCCGCCGGGTTCAAGATGACACCGCAAGGCCTGCGACTTCGCCCGACCGCTACCGGCGCAGGCTAAGGTCATCCGAGTGCACTCCGGCACGAGGGACGGTCAGCACGACCTGGCAGCTCTTGGCGTTGGGTCGGAGGAACACCTGCGCCCCAGCTGGTGGGCAAGAGCCTCGGTCGGCAACCGGTGGAGGTTGCCGACGTCACTGTCAGCGAAGTGCCGTACGACCAGCTGGCCCTGACCACTCTCTCCCGGAACCGAGTACGCGGGACGGCAACAACCGACGGCCTGACCGCAACGTTTTCGATCTTCGTCAAGGTTCTGCAATCGTGGAGCCGCTCGCCGGTCTTTGAATTCTGCCGGTCGAGTTGCGGGAGCTAGCCCTGGTTCAGTTGCCCTGGACAGTCGAGCCGCTCGCCTATCCCAGCGCCCTCCGCGATGCGCTGCCACCCGGGCTCACCATGCCTAAGACGTTCGAGGTCATCGATCTCGATCCTCTCTCTTCAGCGATCTGGGTCGAAGACATCGCTAATGCAGTCGGCCAGGCGTGGACCACGGACCACTATCGGCGGGCCGCATTCCTCCTCGGTGGCTTCGCAACCCGGACTGCTGTGGCCGAGGCCATTCGTCAGTTGGATCCGGTGATCGCACCGGCCGGCATTCGCGGCTACGTCAACGGCCGGGTGAAGAGTGAAGTGGTTCCAGCGTTGCTTGATGACGAGGTATGGCGCCACCCGCTGGTCGACCGACATTTCGCTCCGCATCGCTCCCGCCTGCTGGACGCGATCGAGCAGCTAGGAGAACTGTGGACGAAGTGGAGTCGCTGCCCGCAGGCATCGCGCATGGTGATGCCTGCAACCGCAACCTGATGATCAGCGCATCCCGGCCCGAATTGGTCATGATCGACTTCGGGTTTCTCCGGTACGCTCCGCTGGGGTTGGACCTCGGCCAGTTGATCCTCGGCGAGGTGCAGACCGGTGCACGACCAGCCGACGACCTGGAATCTGCTTGGTCGGCTTGTCTGAGCGCCTACGTCGAGGGAATGCGCGCGGAGGGCAATGAGACTGAACTGCCCAGTGTCGGTCGAGCCAGCGCTAGCTGCATGGCCATCTTCAACGGCCTCACAGCGATACCGTTCGAGAATCTGGAACGGCCGCCGGATGCGCGCCTGGATGCGCTGTGCAAGAACCGGGCAGGGATGTGCCGATTCACTCTTGACCGACTGGACGCGACGCGCAGCTAGGCGGCAGCCTGAGCCATGGCTCGTACGGTGTGCAACGACGTCACTCGTTCACCGGAGCTGATCTGCTCGTGCTGGGCCATCTTCTCGCTAACGACGTTCAGCACCGTCGACAACGGCAGGTCGAGGGCAGCACAGATAGCCGCCAGCAGCTCGCTCGAGGCTTCCTTCTGGCCTCGCTCAACCTCGGACAGATAGCCGAGGCTCACCTGCGCCGCTTTGGAGACCTCACGCAACGTCCGAGTCTGTGCCATGCGCTCCTCACGAAGCGATTCGCCGATCAGCTGACGGACCAGCACCGGCTTGACCGCACTCTCGGATCGCATACGCAAACTGTACCTACCCCTAGCGACAACCTCGGTGATGCGCGCGCTCAAGGCGTGGGCGCTGAGACACCTTCGAGGTCAGTTCTCAGCTAAGGGCATCGGCGAGGAGCTGTAGCGCCGAATGGGCAGACTGGCCGCGGATGGTTCCACGGTCCCCGACCAGCTCCAGACGACGGTGCCGGATCTCCCCGGTGGCAGCGCAGGCCACGGCAAGGTGCACCTCCCCTACCGGATGACCGTCCTGTGGCTCGGGGCCTGCCACGCCGGTGACTGCAAGGCCCCAGTCCGCGCCGCACCGTTGGGCTATTCCGGACGCCATAGCACGCGCTGTCCTTTCTGCAACCGGCCCATCGGCGTCCAGCACCCCGGCCGGTACGCCAGCGAGCGTCGCCTTGAGCCCGGTCGCATAGGTGATTGCGCCGCCGACATAGTTGGCCGAGGCGCCGGCCACTTCCGTGACCATGGAGCCGATCAGGCCACCGGTCAATGACTCGGCCGTTGCCAGGGTTTCACCACGGCTTCCCAAACGCTGCAGCACTTCTCGAGTTATCGCAGATGTCAAGGTCGCCCGCTCAGCGCTGCACGACGCAGCCGAACCGCGTCGCGGATGTAATCCAGACCAGTGACCACCGTCACGACCAGTGCGACCAGCATCACGACCACCTCGATCGGGTGCGCCCAATCCGGCAGCGGCAATAAGTACAAGCCAACCGCAACAGACTGAAGGACTGTCTTGATCTTGCCGCCGCGTCCAGCCGCCATCACACCGTAGCGCAGCACGAAGAAGCGCATGATAGTGATCCCCCACTCCCGGACCAAGATCGTGATCGTTACCCACCACCACAGTTCGCCGATGATCGACAAACCGACAAAGGCCATCCCGGTCAATGCCTTGTCTGCGATCGGATCGGCGAGCTTGCCGAACGGCGTAATCAGATTGTGCTTGCGAGCCAAATAGCCATCCAGGTAATCGGTCAAGATAGCGCCGGCGAAAACTCCGGTGGTAGCCAGCCGCCAGCCTGGCTCGTCAGGGTGGGCAAGCAGCATCCAGCCGAATAATGGCACCGCGACGATCCGTAGCGCGGTGAGCGCGTTGGGTAGGTTCCAGGCACTGTTCTGCCGCTGAATAGCCGGCTCGGAAGGATGTCGCTCCGGCCCTGCAGATGTATCGCCATCCATGCGCTGTGGACGCTGTCCGCTTGCCTCAGGCATGCACTGAACCTACTGCCTGCAAGATCAGTTCCGGGCTGCCAGCTGGACGACCAAGTCAACACCCTCTGCTGCGACAACCTGAGCTGACACCAGATCGCCTGCCCGCAGCCGGTCAGTCGCACGATGATCGATCGAGGGCTCGCCGGTATGGACAGGTGCAGACCCGACCAGCCGTGCTGAGCCGTCGACCTCGGGCCCCTGGTGCCAGGCGCGGCCGATCACGTCCTGATCGGTCTCCT
>Ga0126305_10000136_pt1 | contig 31855 bp, 32 predicted proteins | sample Plot26_FD_92536 | JGI IMG/M metagenome (GOLD analysis project Ga0126305, IMG submission 92536) | Serpentine soil microbial communities from UC McLaughlin Reserve, CA, USA - Plot26 | ecosystem: Environmental > Terrestrial > Soil > Grasslands | place: USA: UC McLaughlin Reserve, Lake County... | reverse complement strand
GAGGACGCGCAGGCCGCTCGCCCGCTCCAGGGCCTCGCGGGACCGCTGCAGATCCTCGCGCAGCTCCGCCGGGCTCATCTGCCGGATGGTGCGGTGCCAGTAGCCGCTGCTGGCGATCTCATGCCCGCGGCTGGCGATCTCCCTCACCACCTCCGGCATCGCGTCCGCCACCCAGCCCAGGACGAAGAACGTGGCCCGTACGCCGTGGACGTCGAGCAACTCCAGCGCCTTCTGCGTATTGCGGGCGATACGGGTCTCGAACCGGTACCAGTTCTCCCGCTGGATCAATCCAGCGAACGAGCCGACCTGGTAATAGTCCTCGACGCCTATCGTGAGCAGCACGCGATCCGACACAGCCGAACGACTCATCCGGACTCGAATCCTTTCTCGAACGAACCCTGTTCGAGCAGTCTCCGCTGTTGACCTCTTGCTTGCTTGATTGCTGACTGCTGTCGTCGGTTTCTGCAAAGGGTGAGCCATCGAGGACGGAGCATTTCTTCCCGACCAGCCCGAGGGAGGGACTTTCGACAGGCTGGTCGAGGTCTTGCCTAAAGGGAAAGAATTACGGAGCGAGACGTCCGCGGCTTCTCTGGGATACAAAGGGCCTTCTCTATAATTCTTTGGGTCGGAAGGATCTGGGGTGTCAGAGGAAGGTGTCAGGAGTGATGGCCTTCCTGACAGACGCCACTCTGAAGCACGCTCCTGGGGAGCCCGAGCCTCCGCCACTGGGGCGGAGCGGACATCTCGACCTGGCCCATACCCCTTTCATCCTGGGAAGCGGCCACCTTGACCTGCTCTGCCTCCGTCCACCGAGCCAGGGCGGATGATTGGCCTCGGTCCGTGCCCCTGCAACGGGCCGGGGCGGACGGTTCGCCCTGGCCTGGCGCCCCGTGGCCCTGCGGGATGGTTGGGCCGCCCCGCAGGGCCAAACCTTTGCCCTGCAGGGCAAACCGTCCGCTGGGCAAGGCGGAGGGTTCGCCCCGCGGGGCCAACCGCCCACGCCCCAGAGCGGACGGTTGACGAGGCAGGTTGAACCGTTCAATACCCCTCGTAGGGGCCCCAAGGGAGGCTGTCAACCGTCCGCTTGGAGCCGGTTGCGAACTACGAAGCGGGGCCAACCGTCCACGCCGGCCGCCGTAGCTGCGGGAGAGGTTGTGGGAGCTCGATCAAGGCAGTATCAGAGGCTTCCACGCTGAACTACCCACTCGGCTCCCTGGCCTGTGATCTCGGCAATGACGTCGTAGTCGTGGTCGTAGTGAAGGATCGTCAGCCCAGCCTGTTCCGCAACGGCTGCAATGATGAGATCAGGAATGGGGATGCGGTGCCGCCCTGTCCTGGCGAGCTGTCCCTGGATGGAGATGGCTCGCGTCAGAGTTCCTTGCGTGATGGGAATGGACTCATAGGCGAACATCCGGCGCTGGCGGATCCTCTCGTGCTCCTCGTGGTTCCGTGCGCTGTAGAGCACTTCCAGGTCAATGATGGCGCAGGTTGCCGCCTCTCCTGCCTCAATGATGGGTGCAAGGCGTGCCTGGACCGGCTCGAGCGGCATCCGTACCAGAGCGCTCTTGTCGATTAGATAGCGCGCCTTCACGTGCGCCAGGCCCGAGCCATTATCTTCTCGTCAGCCAGATCCATTCCTCGCATCGTCGAGAGCGCCTCGACCTCCTCGCGCCGGGCGTTCGCTTGCAGGACTTCGCGAAGGGCGGCTTCGATGGTGTCTTTGATCGTTGTGGTCGCCAGGACTTGCTGGGCTGCAACGAGCAACTCCTCATTGATCTCGACGCTGGTCTTTCTGATGCTCATCTCATTCTCCTTCTGCACCAGGATATCACTATGGTTCAAGCACGGATATCTCCCAACCTTAATGGTAGATATCCGCTTGGGGAGCCGAGGAGAGGAGCGGGTGCAGTTGAAAGGAAAAGCCGCCGGTCCCCTCCAGCTCGACCTGATAGAGATAGATGAGGTCCCGCGTCCACCACATCCGGTGGACCGCGCGGGGACGCTGGAAGTGGAGAAGGCGCACGGACCCGCCGCGGGGTTCGGGTAGGGTCGATACGGTCTCGGCTCCGGATACTTCGAGCCGCTCGGGAGCTGGCGGCAAGAGAGTGAGGCGGACGCCGTCGATCGGCTGCGGGCTGCCCAGTAGGATCTGGCCGCTGCCGGATGGACCCAGGAGGATACGGGTGGCACCGTCCCCCTCCGCCCGCACGCTGGTCGTCAGCGGCTTCACCCAGAGGCCGTCGTGGACGAAATCCTCGCGGCCGGAGGGCTTGAGGTGCGACTGGGTGGTCTCATAGGGGAGGAGCTGCCGCGCGAAGCCCGAGACGTACCGGTAGCCCCCCTCTTCATCCAGAAGATAGGCGCGGGGTTGAGCCCATAAGGGCCAGAGAAAGGGCGCGGCCAGAACCGTTGCCATCACTGCCGCAATGACCGCCCACCTGGCGCGGGCCGGCCGCGCGGCCGTGAACCAGAGGGCCGGGTAGAGGGGCAGGAAATAGCGGTCGGCGATGGCGCCGCCCCCGCCATAGAAGTTGAAGGGCCGGGTGACGAGGAAGCAGGCGGCCGCCACGGCGACGGCCACGATCAGCGTTCCCCGTCCCTCGCCCCGTCGGAAAGCAACGAGTCCGAGGAAGAGGGGCAGGAAGTAGGGGAGGATCCCGACGTGGCGCCCGATCAGGAAATAGAGGACGTTCCAGGCCGACTGCCGTGGTTCGAACTCGTCGGCCGCCCGCCAGGAGCGGCTGCCGCGGACGGCGATCTGCTCCTGCCAACTGTCGGCGGGGAGCTCGACCTCGGGAAAGCCGGTCGAGGAATCGAAGCTCTGGCGCTCGCCGCCATAAGGGGTCCAGGAGTCTCCCTCCGCCAGGTTGGCGAAGCCGGAGACCCCCAACAGGAGGCCGGCGGCCAGGACGATGGCCGGGAGGCCGAGCTTCCGTTGCGCGGGAGGCACCGCCAGGGCGGCCGCCACCAGCAGGATGCCGTAGAACGGGCGCGAGGCCGTCACCAGGTAGAGCAGGGCTCCCACGGCGAGCCAGCGCAGTACTACCCGGAGACTGCTTTCCTCCGGCCGGGCGCCGTAGGCCAGCGCCAGGGCCAGGGCCGACAGAGACATGAGGAAGAGGTCCGAGTGGGCCCAGAACGTATAGGCGAAGGCGACCGAAGCGAAGATCCAGACGGCCGCCCACAGGGGAGCCGCGGGACCGAGACGGCGTTCGAGGGTCCGCGCCGCCATCACGGCTGCGAGGGCGAGGAGCAGGGCGTTGGCGATCGCGGCGCCGCGGGTGGGGGAGAGGCGCAGGAATGGGGCGATCCAGGCGGCGTAGGAGGCGGGCTTGCCGTAGGTGAGGGTCTTGCCGCCGTCGCCGCTACGCAGGATCAGGCCCTCGGGCCGGGTGCTCCACTGCTCGGCGAAGCGGTCGTAATCCCGACGCGAGTAGCGCAAGTCGTGGTCCCAGGCCAGGCTCTGGGCCTGCATGAGGTACGTGGCCTCGTCGCCGACCAGTCCCGGCCAGCTCCGCCGGTCGAGGGTCAAGGCTCCCCCCAGGGCCGCCGCCAGGAGGAGGCTCAGCATGGCCCAGCTCGCAAATCGCTGCATGGCGGGGGATTATACGGGTGGGGTTGCTACGGGTGGGGTTACAATACCGCCCGATGACCAGCCAGCCGATCCCCATCCGTCCTCCCGTGGAGACCGCGCCCGAGCCCCTGGAGCTGGACGTCTCCGTGCTCGTGCCCGTGATCGACGAGGCGGAGACGGTGGGCGAGCTGTCCTCCCGGGTGGCCGCCGTGCTCGAGCGGCTGGGCAAGACGTTCGAGATCATCTTCGTCGACGACGGCTCGCGGGACGGCACGCCGGCGCGGGTCCGCGAGGCCCGGATGCGGGATCCCCGGGTCAAGCTGGTGCGGCTGCGTCGCAACTTCGGCAAGGCCGCGGCGCTCTCCGCCGGCTTCGACCACTCGATCGGACGCGTCATCATCACCATGGACGGCGACCTCCAGGACGATCCCGACGAAATCCCCCGCTTCCTCGCCACCCTGGAGGAGCAGGATCTCGATCTGGTGTCCGGCTGGAAGCGGCGGCGCCAGGATCCGATCAGCAAGACCCTCCCCTCGCGCCTGTTCAACTGGGTGACCCGGCGGCTCGCGCAGGTGGACCTCCACGACTTCAACTGCGGCTTCAAAGCCTACCGCCGCGAAGTGTTGGCTGAGATCGCCGTCTACGGCGAGCTCCACCGCTACATCCCGGTGCTCGCCAGCCGCCGCGGCTTCTCGGTCGGGGAGATCCAGGTGACCCACCACCCCCGCCTGCACGGCGTCAGCAAGTACGGCTGGGACCGGCTCTACAAGGGGCTGCTCGACCTCATCACCGTCCTCTTCATCACGCGCTACACGCGGCGTCCGCTCCACCTCTTCGGCGCCATCGGCCTGATATTCCTGATCGGCGGCTTCGGCATCGACGCCTATCTCGCCACCCGCTGGTTCTTCGGCGAGGACCTGTCGAACCGCCCGCTGCTGCTCCTCGGCATCCTCCTGATGGTGCTCGGCTTCCAGGTCCTCACCACCGGCCTGATCGGCGAGATGATCACCTTCAAGAACTTCCGCCGCCGCGACAGCTATTCGATCAAGGAAACGCTGGAGTGACGGGCGGCCCCGGCCTCGATCTCCTCTTCCTGACCCAGACCTATCCCCGCTTCGAGGGCGACACCGCCGGGCCTTTCATCCGCGACCTGGCCCGGGGCCTGGTCCGGGGCGGCGACCGGGTGACCGTGCTCGCCCCTCACGCCGAGGGATTGGCGCCGGCCTGGGACGACGGCGGCGTCGACGTGGTCACTTTCCGCTACGCACCCGAGCGGCAGGAGATCCTGGGCTACGGCCGCACCCTGGAAGCGGACGAGAAGGTGAAGGGTGGGGCCGCCCTGGCAGCGCCGCTCTATGCCCTGGGAGCACGCCGGGCGGTGCGCCGGCAGCTCAGGCGGCGGCGTTTCGACCTCGTCCACGCCCACTGGATCGTGCCCAACGGCGTGGTGGCCGCGACGGCCGGAGGCGGCGTTCCCCTGGCCATCGGACTCCACGGCAGCGACGTGTTCCTGGCCGAGAAGGGGGGAGTCCGCGCCCTCGCCCGCTGGGCGCTCTCCCGGTCGCGGCTGCTCACCGGCTGCTCGCCCGAGCTGGTAGAACGCGTGCGGTCCCTGGGATTCCCGCGGGAACGCTCGCGGGTGATCCCCTACGGGGTGGACACCGCGGCGTTCTCTCCGGCACCGGAGCGGCGGGCCCTCTGGCGGCAGCGCCTGGGGATTCCAGAGAGGGCGCCGCTCCTCCTGGGGGTCGGGCGGATGGCCACGAAGAAGGGCTTCCAGGTGCTGATCGAGATCTTGCCCGCGCTGCTCGCGGAGGTGCCCGACCTGCACGTGGTGCTGGCGGGCGGGGGGGACCTGCTGGCGCCGTTCCGGGAGAGGATCCGGAGCGACCGCGTCTTTTTCCCCGGCTCCGTGCTGCGGGACACCTTGCCGGACCTCTACCGGGCGGCGGACCTCTTCGTGCTCCCGGCCGTCCACGACGGCAAGGGGAACGTGGACGGGCTGCCGAACGTCATCCTGGAGGCCATGGCGAGCGGCCTGCCGGTGGTGGCGTCGGGGATCTCGGGCATCCCCCTGGCCGTGGAGGACGGCGGGACCGGCTTGCTGGTGCCGGAAAAGGACCCGGGAGCGCTGCTCCAGGCCTTGAGGCGGCTGCTCGCGGACCCTGCCGCGGCGCGGGCCATGGGGGAGCGGGGAAGACGGAAGGCGGAATCGGAGCTGACCTGGGACGCCGTGGCGGCGCGGTACCGGGAAGGATACGTGGAGGCGGTTGGGAGTCCCTTGCCCGTGCCGGTTTGAACGCCTATACTTCAGGCACTTCTTCAGCCCTTCGGCTGTCGACTGAACGTCCCCTTTTTCGAGCCATGGCCAAGAACACTCTCCGCCCCGGCATCACCAAGGCCGATCTCGTCGACGTGGTCTACGATCGTCACGGCGGTCTGACCAAGGATGAGGCGGCGCAGATCGTCGACGTGATCTTCCGGACCGTGAAGGTCTCGCTGGCCGATGGCCGGCCGGTCCGCATCAAGAACTTCGGCACCTTCGAGGTCACCCGCCGGCCGGGCCGGATGGGGGTGAACCCCGTGAGCGGCGAGCGGATGTTCATCCGGCCGCACAACGGGCTGAGCTTCAAGCCGGCGCGCCGGCTGCGCGACGTCATGGTCAAACCCGAGTAATCCGGATGGTGTCGAAGGCCCGGGTCCAGAAGCGGCTCTACTACAAGATCGGCGAGGCCTGCAAAGCCCTCGGAATACAGCCTTACGTGCTGCGCTACTGGGAAACCGAGTTCCCTGCGCTCACGCCCAGCAAGAGCCGCTCCGGCCAGCGCGTCTACAGTGAGAAAGAGTTGGAGATCATCCGGCGGATCAAGGAGCTCCTCTACGAGGAGGGCTACACGATCGCCGGCGCCAAGAAGAAGCTCGAGGCGGAATTGGTATCCGGCGATGCCGGGGAACTGGCCGGCGAAGACGATGGAGAAGTACTGCAGGCGGCGGCACCAGAAGCCCCGTCCGAGGAGCCCCTACCGCCGGCCCCCAGGCAGGACGTTCTGCCGCCACCCATGGACAAGCCCTCCGCGCTTGACACGGACACGCCCGAACGGGTACAAACTCTCCTCTCGGGGATCGAACAGGCCCTCCAGGAAGCGCGTGACCTTCTCGTGCTTCTCGGGCCGAAATCGCCCTGACAGTTCGCTTTTCCGGTCGGGACGTGGCGCAGTCTGGTAGCGTACCTGAATGGGGTTCAGGGGGTCCCGGGTTCAAATCCCGGCGTCCCGACCAATTTCCCTCCTGCAGGATCGTTTCGGGAGTTCCGCGGCACCTTCCATATCGGAGGAGAGGAAAGCAATGGAGATTCGTAAGGCCGGCGTCATTGGCGCTGGCGTGATTGGTATGGGTGTCGGGCAAAGTCTCGCACAGGCGGGACTCCAGGTCGTCCTGGTGGATGTCTCGGACGAGATCCTGAACCGGGTCCGGGCGGAGATCCGGAACAACCTCCGGTTTCAGGGCATGTTCCAGAAGGGGATGAAGACCGAGGGCGCCGATGCCGTCCTGGGCCGGATCCAGTTCACCACGAACCTCGAGGACTTGTCCGACGTCGACTTCGTGGTCGAGAACGTGCCGGAGAAGTGGGAGATCAAGAGCAAGATCTATCCGCGGATCGATGCCATCTGCCCGCCGCACGCGATCTTCGCCGTCAATACGTCGTGCTTTTCCATTACCCGGGTCGGCGCGCTGACGAAGCGGCCGGACAAGGTGATCGGCATGCACTTCATGAACCCCGTCCCCTTGAAGCCCATGGTGGAGGCCATCCGCGGCCATCACACCAGCGAGGAGACGATCGAGAACGGCCGGCAGTTCCTGCGCCAGATCGGCAAGGAATGCATCGTGGTCAACGATTACCCGGGCTTCGTGTCCAACCGCATCCTGATGCTGACCATCAATGAAGCTGTGTTCGTGCTGCAGGACGGTGTCGCCACTGCCGAGGAGGTGGATCGGTTGTTCAAGACCTGCTTCGGTCACAAGATGGGGCCCCTCGAGACCGCCGACCTGATCGGGCTGGACACCATCCTCTACTCGATTGACGTCCTCTACGAGTCCTACAACGACAGCAAGTATCGCCCGGCCCCCCTGCTCAAGAAGATGGTCGACGCCGGTCTGCACGGGCGCAAGAGCGGCAAGGGCTTCTACGACTACAGCCTCTCGCCCTAAGACGGATCTACGACCATGGACCAGACCCAGAACCAAGCCAAGATCAAGGAGTTCCTCTCCCGGTTCTTCAAGAACCACGACCTGCAGCCGGAGGAGGACATCTTCGCCCTCGGCTTCGTGAACTCCCTCCTCGCCATGCAACTCGTGGCCTTCGTGGAGAAGGAGTTCGGCATTCAGGTCGCGGACGAGGACCTCGACCTCGACAATTTCCGCTCTATCCGGGCGATCTCCTCGCTCATCGACCGCAAGACCGGCGCCCCGGCGTGAACCTCGAGCTCACGGCCGGCCAGCGGCAGAAGCGTTCGGAGTACCGCGCCTTCGCCGCGGCGGAGATCGCCCCCCATGCCGGCCGCTGGGACCGCGAGGAGAAGATCCCTGCCGAGCTGGTCGGCAAGCTGCGCGAGCAAGGCTATCTCGGGTCCCTCCTATCCCGGGAGCTCGGCGGCGGCCGGACGGACATGATCACCTACGGCCTGCTGACCGAGGAGGTCGCCCGCGCCTGCTCTTCAGTCCGGTCGCTGCTCACCGTTCATGACATGGTGGCCCACGCCATTCAGCGGTGGGGGAGCCGCGAGCTCAAGGACCGGTACCTGCCGTCGATGGCCAGGGGCGAGCTCCTGGGCGCCCTCGCGCTCTCCGAGCCCAATGCCGGCAGCGATGCCAAGAGCGTCGAGACCACGGCCACGGAGGATGGCGACTCCTGGGTGATCGAGGGGCGGAAGAAGTGGACGACGTTCGGCCAGATCGCCGGCCTGTTCCTCGTCTTCGCCCAGGTGACGGATAAGCCGGCAGCGTTCCTGGTCGAGCGGGAGACGCCCGGGCTCACGGTGAAGCCCCTGCGTGGGATTACCGGCACCCGCGCCTCGATGCTCGCCGAACTTTTTTTCGAGGGGTGCCGGATCCCCAAGGGGCACTTGGTGGGCCGCGTCGGCTTCGGCATCTCCCACGTCGCCGCCGCGGCCTTGGAGCAGGGGCGTTACAGCGTCGCCTGGGGCTCGGTCGGCATCGCCCAGGCCTGCCTCGACGCCTGCCGCTCATACGCCGCGGATCGCAGGCAGTTCGGCGTTCCCCTGGCCGACCACCAGCTCGTCCGCCGGATGCTGACGGACATGATCGTCGACGTCCGGGCCGCCCGCCTGCTCTGTCTGCGCGCTGGCGGATTGCGTGAGTCCGGCGATCCGGGAGCTTTCATGGAGACCATGGCCGCCAAGTACTTCGCCTCCCGGGTAGCGGTCCGGGCCGCCAACGACGCCGTGCAGATCCATGGGGCCAACGGTATCAGCGAGGACTATCCCGTCAACCGCTACCTGCGCGACGCCAAGGTGATGGAAATCATCGAGGGCAGCACCCAGATCCAGCAGATCACCATCCCGCTGTTCGAGTTCCAGGAGTTCTGAGGAGGCACGCCATGATGGACCCGATGACTGACCCAAGGACCGACCTCAACCAGGGCAGCCACGCCGACGCGGTGCGAGCGGCTAAGAAGAAGGAGAAGCAGTCCATCAAGTGCGTGGTCTGGGATCTCGACGACACGGTCTGGGACGGCATCCTGCTGGAGGACCGGGAGGTGAAGCTCCGCCCGCACGTCGTCCACATCCTGAAGACCCTGGACGAGCGGGGAATCCTGCACTCCATTGCCAGCCGCAACGACCATGATCTCGCCATGGCGAAGCTCCGGGAGCTCGGGATCGACGAGTACTTCCTCTATCCCCAGATCAACTGGAACTCCAAAGCCGCCTCGGTCACCCAGATTGCCCAGGACATCAACATCGGCCTGGACGCCATTGCCTTTGTCGATGATCAGCCCTTTGAGCGGGAGGAGGTGGCCTTCACCCACGGTCAGGTCCTCTGCATCGACTCGGCGCTCCTGGACGACCTGCTCGACCGCCCGGAGCTCAACCCGCGCTTCGTTACGGAGGACTCGCGGCTCCGCCGGCGGATGTACCAGGCCGACATCGAGCGCAACCAGCGGGAGGCGGAGTACGTCGGTCCCAAGGAGGAGTTCCTGTCCACCCTCGGCATGGTGTTCACGATCGCCCGCTGCCGGGAGGAGGACCTGAAGCGGGCCGAGGAGCTGACGGTCCGCACCAACCAGCTCAATACCACCGGCTACACCTACTCCTACGAGGAGCTGGACGAGCTCCGGCGCTCTCCGCGTCATGAGCTGACCATCGCCAGCCTGGAAGACAAGCACGGCACCTACGGCAAGATCGGCCTGACGCTGGTCGAAAAGGACCCCGAGGTGTGGCTGATCAAGCTGCTCCTCATGTCCTGCCGAGTCATGTCCAAGGGGGTGGGCATGATCATGATCCACCACCTCCTGCGCCAGGCGAAGGAGGCAGGGGTCAGGCTGCGCGCGGAGTTCGTCTCCAACGACCGCAACCGGCAGATGCTGATCACCTACAAGTTCGCCGGCTTCAAGGAGATCGGCCGCGATGGCGCCGTCATCCTCTTCGAGAACGACTTCTCGGCCATCCAACCTCCGCCGCCCTACGTGGATTTGCGAATCGAAGGCGGACCGCCCGCTTAAGGCAGCTCCGCACTGTCCACTCCCTGGGACATGTTTCCGCGCCGACCGTCACTCCTTCATGACAGTCAGCGCCGGCGCCGCGTACACCTGAGAAGGGCTCAGCCCCTATTCTGAAAGATTTGCGGGTCGGACTGGTTTCTGTCGAGTTCTGGCACTCATCTGGAAAGGGTTCCGGACTGATGGATCGCGGAAAGGTCACACAGCTACTGCAGCGCTGGAGCGAGGGGGACCCAAACGCCGCCGAGCGTGTCCTGCCCTTGGTCTACGACGAGCTGCGCCGGATCGCTTCCAAGCAGCTCCGTCGCGAGCGCGGCGACCACACTCTCGAGGCTACTGCCGTGGTGCACGAGGCGTATCTGCGCCTCAACGGGCAGTGCGGCCTCGAGTGGCCGAGCCGCGCCCACTTCTTCGCCTTCGCCGCCCACCTGATCCGGCGGATCCTCGTCGATCACGCCCGCCACCGTAACCGGGCCAAGCGGGGCGGGCTGGCGGAGAAGGTGACCCTCGCCGAGGCAACCCATCTCGCGCTGGCGAAGAGCCCGGACCTGCTGGCGCTCGACGAGGCGCTGTCGGACCTGGAAACGATCGATCCGCGCAAGGCGACGGTGGTGGAGCTGAGATTCTTCGCCGGCCTGACCCTGGAGGAGACCGCGGAGCAGCTCGGCATCTCCACGGAGACGGTCAGCCGTGAGTGGCGCCGGGCCAAGGCTTGGCTTTACAAGGAGTTGCAGCCGGCGGAGAACAGCGCTTGAGCGACGCCGAGCGCTGGGCTCGGATCGACTGGGTTTTCGATCAGGCCCTGGACCGCTCACCCGATGAGCAGCGGGCCTTCCTCGACCAGACCTGCGCCGGGGACGCCGAGTTGCGCCGGGAAGTGGAGCGCCTCCTCGATGCTGACGAGAGCAGCGCCACCTTCCTGGAACGTCCGGCTGGAGAGCTGTTCGGGATCCTCTCGGCGACGGCGGCACCGGCATCGGCATCGGTATTGGCATCGGTATTGGCATCGGAAACTGAGGGGAGCTTCCTCGGCCCCTATCGCCTGCTGCGGAGAATCGGCGGCGGCGGCATGGGCACGGTCTATCTCGCCTGCCGGGAGGACGAGCACTACCAGCGGGAGGTCGCGGTCAAGATCCTCCGCTCCGGTCTCGAGAGCACCGAGGCCTACCACCGGTTCCTCGCCGAGCGCCAGATCCTGGCCCGCCTGGAGCATCCCAACATCGCGCGGCTGTACGACGGCGGCAGCACGCAGGACGGCCGCCCTTACCTGGTCATGGAGCTGGTCGAGGGGCTGCCAGTGGACGAGTACTGCAACCGTCACCGGCTCTCCGTCGATCAGCGCCTGGAGCTCTTTCGCCGGATCTGCTCGGCCGTCCAGTACGCCCATCAGAACCTGCTGGTCCATCGCGACCTCAAGCCGGGGAACATCCTGGTCACTGGGGAGGGGGAACCGAAGCTGCTGGACTTCGGCATCGCCAAGCGGCTGGAGCCCCAATCCGCGGACCCCCAGTCTCCGGACGGCGCGGACCGTCAGGAGATGACGCAGACCGGGTTACGGGTGATGACTCCGAGCCACGCCAGTCCGGAGCAGGTGAAAGGGGAAGCCGTCACCACGGCCAGCGACGTCTACTCGCTCGGCGTGATCCTCTACGAGCTGCTCGCCGGAAGGAGCCCCTACCGGGTCCTGAAGGGACTGCCGCACGAGATCGAGCGCGCCATCTGTGAGGAGGAGCCTGAGAGGCCCGGCGCGGCCCTGTTCCGGCCCGGAAACCCGCCGGCGGAGGAGATCGCGGCCGTCCGCAAGTCCCGCCCGAAAGCCCTCGAACGCCGGTTGCGGGGCGACCTCGACAACATCGTCCTGATGGCCCTCCGCAAGGAGGCCCAGCGACGGTACGGCTCGGCAGCCCAGCTTTCCCGCGATCTTGAGAACCACCTCCAGAGCCTGCCGGTCGCCGCCCGTCCGGACGCGCTGCTCTACCGCGGCCGGAAGTTCCTGCGCCGGCACCGGGCGGGAGCCGCGGCGGCGGCGGTCGTGGCTCTCGTCGTGCTGGGCTTCCTGCTGAGCCTGATCTCCCAGCGCCGGCAGGTCGTGGAGGAGCGTGACAAGGCGCGCTACGCGCTGTCCTTCCTGGTGGATACCTTCAAGCAGGCCGATCCCTACCAGACTCGGCGGGGGCAACTGACGGCACGGGAGATCCTCGACCAGGGGGAGGCGCGCGTCTCCAGAGAGCTGGCGGGCCGTCCGGATGTCCAGGCTGCCTTGATGGGCGCGATCGGCGAGGTCGACTATGGCCTGGGCCGGTATGACGAAGCCGAGCCGCTCCTGGAACGGGCGCTCGCCCTGCGCCTTGAGGTTTACGGTCCGGAGTCCCTGGAGGCTGCCGAGAGCCTGGAGCTCCTGGGCCGGCTGAAGGCCGAGCGCGCCGATCGCTCCGAAATTGCTGCCGCCGAGAAGCTCCTGCGCCGGGCCCTGGCCCTCAAACGGCGTCTGCTGGGCAACGACTCTATCGAGGTGGCGGCGACCCTCAACCAGTTGGGGAGCTTCCTTTCGGAGACGAACGCCACGCCGGACGTCGAGAAGCTCCACCGGGAGGCTCTGGCCATCGCACGCCAGGTCGAAGGGCCGGTGGGTCCGACCGTTGGCAAAAGCCTCGTATCCCTTGCCAAGCTGAAAAGGGACCTGGGGGATTACGAGGCCTCGGAAAGACTCTTCCGCGAAGGTCTATCCGTGGAGCGCCGGGCCCTGGGAGAGCGAGATCCCCGGCTCTACCGCGACCAGACGACCTTCGGCGAGATCCTGATCGACCTCGGCAAGTTCAAGGAGTCGGAAACCCTGCTGCGCCAGTCTCTGGCCGCGCAGCAGAAGATCCTGGGTGGGGAGCACCCGGACGTCGATGCCAGCCTGAACAACCTGGCTCTGGCGGTCCATCGCCAGGGGCGGTACGCGGAGGCCGAGGTTCTCTTCCGGCGGGTGCTGAAGCTGGTCCGGGCGCATTATGGGCCTTCGCATTCGTCCGTGGGGGCCGCACTCGCCAATCTCGCGGGCGTCCTGGACGGGCAGTTCAGATCGAGGGAGGCGATTCCTTATCTCCAGGAGGCGCTCGCGATCCGGCGGCAGGCCTGGGGGGACCGGCATCCCCTGGTGGCCCAGGCGCTCCTGCTGCTCGCCGGAGCCCATCGCAAGCTGGACGAGCTCGGTCAGGCGCTGTCCCTTGCCCGGCAGGCGCAGGCCATCCTCGAGGAAGCCGAGGGCCCGGACCATCCCCACGTGGCGTATGCGCTGCGCGAGATCGGGAACATCTATATGAAGCAGAAGCGCTACGCGGAGGCCGAGCCGTACATGCGCCGGGCCTACGAGATCCGGCTCAAAGAGCTGCCGCCGGAGAGTCCGGACCTCGCGCGGGCCAAGCTTTCCCTGGCCCGCTGTCTGGTGGCGGCCGGCCGTCTCGACGAAGCCGAGGCCCTGGTGCGGGACACGGAGACCATGGTCGCGGCCGAGTTCAAGACGGACCCGGACTTCATGAAGATGATCGACGAGCTCAAGGCGAAGCTCGCGCAGGCACGGACCGGCGCCCGGCCTTGATATGCTCCCCGCGATGAGTGGACACGCGGATGTCGCGGTGGTGAGCGGAGCCGGCTCCGGCCTGGGCCGGGAGATCGCCCTGGAGCTGGCGCGCCACGGCTACGCGCTGGCACTCCTCGGCCGCCGTCAGGCGCCGCTCGAGGAGACGCTGGAGCTCGCGGGGCCGGCCGCCCGGGAAAACGGCATGCTCCTGCCTTGCGACGTGCGCGACGCCGTGGCCCTCGAGCGGTGCGCCGAGGAGATCCGGTCCCGCTGGGGTGGGGCCGACCTGGTGGTGCCGGCCGCCGGGGTGGTCTCGATCGCGCCGGTGGAGGAGACCTCTCCGGACGACTTCGAGGCGATCCTCGATACCAACCTCACCGGAGTCTTCCTGCTGATCCGCGCCTTGCTACCGGCCATGAAGGCGCGCGGCCGGGGGTGGATCATTCCCCTCCTCTCGGCGGCCGCCAAACGGGGCTTCCCCGGCTGGTCGGCCTACTGCGCCAGCAAATGGGGACTGGCCGGCCTGGTGGCGGCGTTACGCGAGGAGCTCAAAGGGACGGGAGTGAGGATTACGGCCCTCTACCCGGGAGCGACCGACACTCCTATCTGGGACCACCTTCCGGGGGAGTGGAACCGCGCCTCCATGGTGCCGCCCCGCGAGGTGGCGCGGGCGCTGAGCTACATCCTCGGCACAGATCCCGCCGCCCTTGTGGAGGAGGTTCATCTGGGACCTGCTGGAGGTGCGCTTTGACTTGGCCGCTGCTGCTGACGCCATTCCTCCCTCTGCTGACCCTGGTTCCAGGCGGGCAATGGGCGCTGCCGCTGGTGGCGCCGCTGACTCTCTGGTTCGCCTTCCGCGACCGGGTGAAGGAGGGGGACTACTTGCGCGCCTGGACGCTGGGGATCGCCTGGGCCTTCCTCCTCAGCCTGGGGGTGATCGTGCTGGTCCTCTGGATGCCGGAAGCGGCCCGCGCCGGCATCCTCCACGGCGAGACGTACCGGCAGGAGATGTTCGGCTGGATCTCGACCGGCGCCGGGCGGGAGAACGATCCGGCGGCCTTCATCCCCCAGCACCTCCTCCACCTGGCCATCTTCGTGGTGCTGACCTGGGCGACGGGCGGCTACCTCGGGCTGGCCCTGGGAGCCGCGCTGGTAGCCTACATGAGCTATTTCGTGGGCTCGTACGCGGCGGCGAGCGGCCACCCTTTCCTGGGCTCGGTCGCCGCCTGGGTGCCCTGGTCGGTGCTGCGGGTGTGCGCCTTCGTGCTCCTTGGCGCCCTGTTCGCCCGGCCGCTGCTGGTGCGCCGGGTCTTACCCTTCGGACACCGGCCGTTCGGCGGCCGGGAATACCGGCTGATGGCCCTGGCGTTGTCCGGGATCCTTGCCGACATCGCGATCAAGGCGCTCAGCGCCCCCGCGTACGGCAGGTTCCTGCGGCAGATGGCGAGGAGCGCCGGCCTGGGCTGATGCCCTCCGCTTCACCCTCTAACCGATCCTCCGGATGGCCTTGATGTTGTCGCCCGCGAAGGTATCCCCGGTGCACTGGCCCGTGCTCGTGGCAATGCCCAGATCCTGCCAGCCGGCGGGGGTCGGCTGGTCCGCGCAGATCACCATGGCCGAGCCCACGGACTTGTTCTCGTAGGTCTCGAGCACCCAGGCGTTGCCGCCGCAGGTTGCCGGATCGGAGACTACGTCGACCTTGGCCCATCCCGGGGGAACCGGGCCGGGAGGGCAGACGAGCTGCCGGGTGGCGATCTGCGCGGGCGCCCGGGTCACCAGGAACAGAACGCAGGCGAGGGTCAGAAGTACGAGCCGGATGGCGTGATGTCGTTGCATGATGATGTCCTCCTTCCCATCCTTTCGCTGCCAGAATCCGGAGGGTGCAAATGTCTCGCCAATCTCCTATACTTCCCGCGCTTTCGAAGGGCGTACCGCCTTGAACGAGATCCGAGAAACCAGAGGGGCACTGAGCGGCGCCGGTCGGCGGTTCGGCATCGTCGCGTCGCGTTTCAACTCGCGCATCGGCGACCTGCTGGTGGCGGGCGCGGTCGATTGCCTGCGCCGGCATGGGGCGGAGCCGGGGGACATCCATCTGGTGTCCGTGCCCGGCGCGTGGGAGATCCCCCAGGCGCTGGAGGAGCTCGCCGCCCGCGGCGGGGTGGACGGGCTGGTGGCGATCGGCGTCGTCATCCGGGGCGAGACGCCGCACTTCGACTACATCTGCTCCCAGGCGAGCCGCGGCATCGCGGGCGTCGCCGAGCGGCACCGCCTGCCGGTGGGCTTCGGCCTGCTGACTTGCGACACCTCGGAGCAGGCGGCCGAGCGCGCCGGGGGCAAGGCCGGCAACAAGGGCTGGGAGGCGGCGCTCGCGGCGCTCGAGATGGCCGATCTCTTCGCGCGGCTGCGTGCCGCCAGCGACTAGCGGCGAGTGCCGGGCCCGGCTATGATGGCCCGACGGATTCGGGGCCGTTCCCGATTGAGGGAGCGGCCCTTGTTTTCGCTGAAGTCTTTTTACTGGGGTCTTTGAGGCGAGGTTCATGACGGCAGGAAAGCGGCGCACGGCACGGGAAATGGCAGTCCAGATGCTCTACCAGAGCGACCTCGGAGGCAGCCCGCTGGCTCATATCTTCAACACGTTCGATCTCTCGGAGTACCTGGCGAGGGAGGCTCCCGCCGAGAAGAAGCGGCCAGCCTCCCCCCTGGAAGACCGCGTGGAAGTGGATCGGACGGATCTGGCGAAGCGCAGGCGTCGGGTGGACGAGGCGTTCGAGTACGCCAAGCTGCTCGTGAACGGCACGATGGACAACCGCGAGAAGATCGACGAAATGATCCGCGGCCAGGCGGACAACTGGCGCCTGGAGCGGATGCCGCCGGTAGACCGCAACATCCTGCGCCTCGCCGTCTACGAGATGCTCCACGAGCGGGACACGCCCAAGCTCGTGGTGCTCGACGAGGCGATCGAGCTGGCGAAGAAGTTCGGCTCGGAGCAGTCGGGACGCTTCGTCAACGGCCTCCTGGACGGCCTGTTGAAGCAGCACACCTTCCCGGGCAGCCTGACCTAAAGAGAGAGCACAAGAGCGATGAGCACTCCATACGACCACAAGGCGGTCGAGGCCAAGTGGCAGGACCGTTGGGAGAAGCAGCGGGCTGCCGAGGTGGACCTGCGCCACGCCCGCGAAAAGTACTACATGCTGATGATGTTCCCTTATCCGTCGGGAGACCGTCTCCACGTCGGCCATGGGCGCAACTACATCCTGGGGGACTCCCTCTACCGCTTCCTGCGCATGAACGGCAAGCGGGCGCTCAATCCCATGGGCTGGGACGCCTTCGGCCTGCCGGCCGAGAACGCCGCCATTCAGCGCGGCGTCCACCCCCGGGACTGGACGGTGGCCAACATCAAGGTGATGAAGGAGCAGTTCCGGCGCTGGGGCATCCTCTACGACTGGTCGAAGGAGATCGCCTCCTGCTTCCCCGAGTACTACCGCTGGAACCAGTGGTTGTTCCTGCACATGCTGGAGAAGGGCCTGGCCTACAAGAAGATGGCGCCGGTCAACTGGTGCCCGGGCTGCCGCACCGTGCTCGCCAACGAGCAGGTGGTGGACGGCGCCTGCGAGCGTTGCGGCACGCCGGTGGTACAGCGCGACCTCGAGCAGTGGTTCTTCCGCATCACCGACTACGCCGACCGCCTGATCGAAGGGCTCGACACCCTCGAGGGCTGGCCCGAGAAGGTCAAGATCATGCAGCGCAACTGGATCGGCCGCTCCGAGGGCGCCGAGATCCGGTTCGAGATCCCCGCGCTGGGCGGCACGGTGACGGTGTTCACCACCCGCCCCGACACGCTCCACGGCGCCACCTTCATGGTGCTCGCCCCGGAGCACCCGCTCACCCCGCGGCTGATCGCCAACCATCCCGACCGCGGGGCGATCGAGGCCTGGATCGAGCAGGTGCGGAACACGCCGCGTATCCAGCGCTCGGCCGAGGAGACGCCCAAGGAGGGCCGCGACACCGGCTCGGTGGCCATCAATCCGGCGACGGGGGAGGAGATCCCCGTCTGGCTCGCCAACTACGTGCTGCCCGAGTACGGCTCGGGCGCCGTGATGGCGGTGCCGGCCCACGACGCCCGCGACCTCGCCTTCGCCCACCAGGAAGGGCTGCCGATCCGGCTGGTCTACCATCCGGAGGAGGGGGAGGTCGACCCCGCCGCGCTGACCGAGCCGCTCCTCCATACGGGCGTGATCCGCAACGCGCCGCCGTTCGACGGCGCCGTAGACGGGCCCGAGACGATCGCCCGCTTCATTGCCTGGATCAAGGAGAACGGCTGGGGCCAGGGGAAAGTCGTATACCGGCTGCGCGACTGGTTGATCTCGCGCCAGCGCTACTGGGGCACGCCGATCCCGGTCGTCTACTGCGACCAGGACGGCATGGTGCCGGTGCCGGAGGATCAGCTCCCCGTCGAGCTCCCCTACGACGTCGAGTTCACGGGCCGCGAGGGAAACCCGCTGTCGCGCTCCAGGGAGTTCGTCGAGACCAGGTGCCCGAAGTGCGGCGGCCCCGCCCGGCGCGAGACCGACACCATGGACACCTTCGTCGACAGCTCCTGGTACTACCTGCGCTACCTCTCGCCCCGCGACTCGACGAAGATGTTCGACTCCGAGCTCGCCAACCGCTGGCTGCCGGTCGACCAGTACATCGGCGGCATCGAGCACGCCATCCTGCACCTGCTGTACGCGCGGTTCATTTGCAAGGTGCTGCACGACTTCGGCATGGTGGACATCGAGGAGCCGTTCCAGAACCTGTTCAACCAGGGGATGATCACCCGCTGGTCGGAGAAGTCCGGGCGGATCGAGAAGATGTCGAAGTCGCGCGGCAACACCGTCTCGCCCGACGAGCTGATCGAGGAGATGGGAGCCGACACGGAGCGGGTCTACACCCTCTTCATCGGCCCGCCGGAGAAGGAGGCGGAGTGGAGCGACGAGGCGGTCTCCGGGGCCTACCGTTTCCTCCAGCGGGTCTGGAGGATGCTGGAGCGCCTGCCCGAGGCGCCGCCCACGGCGCCGGCGGATACCGAGCTGGAGCGCGACCGCCACGCCACCATCCAGCGGGTGACGCACAGCCTGCAGCGCTTCTCCTTCAACACCGCGGTGGCGGCGCTGATGGAGCTGTCGAACAGCCTCAACCGAGCCCTGGAAGAGAAGACCGCCTCGCGTCTGCGTTGCGAGGAGACGTTCGACACGCTGGTCCAGCTCCTGCACCCCCTGGCTCCCCACATGACCGAGGAGCTGTGGGAGCGCCGGGGCTATACCGAGAGCCTGCTCGAGACCTCCTGGCCGGAGTTCGACGAGAAGAAGCTCCACCGCGAGCGCATCCACCTGGTCGTCCAGGTGGATGGCAAGCTGCGCGACCGGGTGGAGGTGGATGCTTCGGCGGACGAGAAGCAGGTGCGCGCCATCGTGCTCGCCAGCCCTAAGGTGCAGGAGCACCTGGCGGGAAGGGAGCTGGCCAAAGCCGTTCTGGTTCCAGGCCGGCTGATCAATCTGGTGACGAGGAAGTCGGCATGATGAGAAGAAGACTGTTTTCCGGGCTGCTCTCTGGCGCCCTCGGATCCCTGCTCCTGGCGCTCTCCGGCTGCGGCTACGCGCTGGTCGGACGGGGCAGCAACATCCCCGAAGACATCAAATCCGTCTATCTCCAGCCGCTGGAGAACCGCACCCAGCGCTCTCAGGTGGAGCAGGCCCTCACGCGGGCCGTCGCCGACGAGTTGGTGACCCGGCAGCGTTTCGCCGTCGTGGGCAGCGAGGCCGAGGCGAACGCCGAAATCCAGGGCGCTGTGACGGGCTTCGGGGTGACCCCCGTCACCTTCGACCAGGAGGGGCGGGCCACCGAGTACGAGATCGCCATCACCGCCCAGATCACCTTCAAGCGCGTGGGCCCGGAGGGAGCGGTGATCTGGAAGAGCGACCGCTACACCTTCCGCGAGAACTACCCGGTGAATCCCTCCTCGGCCGAGTACTTCGACCGCGAGGACCAGGCGATCGAGGTCGCCTCGGAACGCTTCGCCGAGACGCTGGTGACGAACCTGCTGGAGGGGTTCTAGGGAAAACGGCGTCAACCCGGGGCTGACGCCCCGGGGGAAGAATTCCGCCCCGCGCGGGGGCTCCTTCTACTGACCGATCGCGGCGACGCGCTTCGTGAGGCGGGACTTGTAGCGGGAGGCGGTGTTCGCGTGGATGATCTTCTTCTGGGCGATCTTGTCGATGATGCCCAGGGTCGCAGGCAGCAGCTCGCCGGCCTTCGCCGCGTCGCCGCTCGCCACCGCCGTGCGGAGGCTCTTGATGGCGGTGCGCAGGCGCGAGCGCTGCGCCCGGTTCCGTTCCCGCTGCTTGACGTTCTGACGGTGCCGCTTCTCAGCCGACTTGGTATTGGCCATATGCTTCGTTACTCTCCAATTAAAAAAACGAAGTCGCACCGAAGTGCGACAAGGGTTTATAGCATCGGGGCCTACCCCGCGTCAACTCCGATCTCTCGCAGCCGCTGCCGCGCGAGGTTGGACTCGTCGCTCCTGGGGTGCTGCCGGATGACGTGCTGGAGCTGGACGACTCCCTGCGAGCGCTCGCCGAGCTCCAGGTGGGAGTAGCCCTTCTTGAGCAGGGCGCCCGGAACCTTCTCGCTCCGCGGATAGCGGCTCAGGACGGCGTCGAACTGCTCGATGGCCTGCCGGAAGCGCCGCTGCCGGTAGTAGGACTCGCCCATCCAGTAGGTGGCGTTGTCCGACAGGTCGGTGTTGGGGAAGTTTGCCAGGTACTCCTGGAACGAGCGCAACGACAGGTCGTAGTTGCCCTTCAGGTAGTCGTTGTAGGCCGCGTCGTAGAGGCTCTTGGGGTCGGCGCCGCCGCCGCCCCCGCCCGGCGGTGGCGGCGCGGGGGGAGCATCCGTCCCCTCGGCCGCTGGCGCGGGCGCCGCCTGCCGGGCCGCCGACTCGCTCCGGAAGCTCTTCAGCTCCTGGTTGCTGGCCGCGATCTGCTGCGAGAGCTGCGAGAGGCGATAGTTGGTGTCCTCGAGCTTCGCCTGCAGGGCCTCGATCTGGCTCGACAGATCCTGAAGCTTGACCTGCATGTCGGCCTCGGTCTTGAGCAGGCTCTGCATCTGCTGGCCGACGTTGGTCTCGAGGTTGGCCACCTCCTGCTTGCTCGGGGCCAGCTTCTGCATCTGGAGCATCTGGCGCTGGATGTCGGAGAGCTGCGACTGCAGACCCTCGATGTCCTGCGCCGAAACGCACCCCGCGGCGGCGAGCGCCGCCGCGAGGCAAGGGGCGAGCATGAGACGGTAGAGCTTCATGTCAGCCCATCAACCATCAACCGACATTGGACCTGCCGGTGATCACCATGTGGACGCGGCGGTTCTGCGACCAGCAGCCCTCGTCGTCGGTGTCGCACACCTGGCGCTCCTCACCATAGGAGAGGGTGCGCAGGCGGGCGCCCGCGACGCCCAGAGAGCTCAGGTAGTCGCGCACCGCGTTGGCGCGGCGCTCACCCAGGGCCAGGTTGTACTCGTTGGTGCCCCGCGAGTCGGCGTGCCCCTCGAGGGTCACCGAGAACTGGGGGCTGCCCTTCAGCAGGTCGGCGTTGCGCGACAGCTTGTCGCGGGTGTCGTCCGAGAGCGTGCTCTCGTCGTAGTCGAAGTAGATGTCGGCGCTGAAGCCGCGCCGCTGCAGCTCTTCGTTGACCGCAGCCATGTCCGACGACATGAGCGGGTCCTCCCCCTGGTCGTTGACGTCGGGGGCCGCCGGCTGCTGCACCTCCTCGGGCGCGGCCGTCGTCGCCGGGGGCGAGGGCACGGTCGTGGTCTCCACGTCGAGGTCCGCGGGCGGGGTGGCCGGCTTCTTCTTCGGGCATCCGTACAGGAAGGTCAACAGGACCGGCAACGCGATCCAGATCATCCACTTTCGGTTCATGATTTCTCCTCGATCAATAACGGGTCCATACCACGGGGTCCATACTGCTGGTTCGAAACTCGGACCTTAACTGTATCAAATCGTCGCATCGCGCGGCTATCTCTCCGGCGTGCTGCGCGCCCAATCGGCGAGATCGTTGTTCCCTTCCGTCGTGATCTGCCGGAGGTTGCCGCCATCCAGGTCCATGACGTAGATCTGCTTGCTGCCGCCGCGTTTGGAGGTAAAGGCGATCTTGCGGCCGTCGGGGGAGAAGGCCGGCGACTCGCTCTCGCCGGCGCCGGAGGTCAGCACCTGGGTCTCCAGGGTCACCACGTTGGTCACGGCGATCTGGAACCGGCCGTCGCGGCGGCTGGTGTAGGCGATCAGGTCCCCCTCCGGGCTCCAGGCGGCGCCGTCGTTGTAGGTGCCGTCGAAGGTCAGGCGCCGCTGGTTGGACCCCTCGGCGTCCATCAGGTAGATGTGCGGGTTGCCGGCCCGGCTGGAGGTGAAGGCGATCTCACCCCCCTTGGGGCTCCACGCCGGGTTGGTGTCGATGGCGTTGGAGTTGGTCAGCCGCCGCAGGTTGCCGCCGTCGATGTCGGCGGTGAAGATCTCGACGTTGCCGTCCAGCGAGCGGGCGAAGGTGACGCGGCGGCCGTCGGGGGAAAAGCTCGGGCTGGTGTTGAGCGAGCCCGAGGTGACGATGGGGCGCTTGCGGCCGCTCGCCACGTCCGCCAGGTAGAGGCCCGGCGGGCCGTTGAAGAACGAGGTATAGGCGATGGAAGCGCCGTTGGGGCTCCAGGCCGGCGACATGGAGGTGGAGCGGTGGCCGGTGACGCGCCGCTGGTCCGCTCCGTCATAGTCCATGCTGAAGATCTCTTTGTGGCCGGTGCGGTCCGAGGTGAAGGCGATCGAGGAGAGCGCGATCCCCGGCTTGCCGATCAAGAAGCGGATGACCTCGTCGGCGAAGGTGTGGGCAATTCGGCGGCTGACGTTGAACGGCCCCCGGTAGCGCTTGGCCAGCACAGCCTGGCCGCTGCCGAGGTCGAGGACCCGGCCCTCGAAGACGATGCGGTCGCCTTCGGCGCGCACGTCGCCCAGGAGCAGCACCTCGTTGCCGGTGGAGCGGTAGGCCGTCAGATCCTGCTGCACGTTGCCGGTCAGCGGCAGCCCGGAGAGCACGTCCGGCCCCTGGATCTCGAAGTAGCCGGAAAGCTCGAGGTCCCGCCGCACCGTCTCCTCGAGCTCCCGTCCTCCCCTGGCTGCCTCGCCCGTGAGCTGGCCTGGGCCGCGGAAAGCGGGGATGGCGAGCTTCATCTTCTTGGCGCCGCCGCGGTTCAGCTCGATGGTCACCTGGCCCGGCGACTGCGAGGCCGGAGGCGTGGCCTGAGGAGCCGGGCTCGGGGGCTGCTGCTGGGCGGCGAGCACCAGGGCCATGAGGAGCAGGCACGAAAGAAGGGTCAGGACGGTATTTCTAGATCTCATGGCACCTCGTTTTGGTCTCTGCTTTTCTCTTCGGACATCAGCGGACGATCAGGTTGACTCCCAGGGAGTCCTGGCGGTACGCCCTCGGCAGGGGCGGAAAGGGGGACGCGTTCTGGACCGCTCGGAGCGCGGCCAGGTCGAAGGAATTGTAGCCCGAGGACTCGGCGACTTGCAGGTCGGTCAGGCTGCCGTCCCGCTCGATGCGGAAGGAGATGATAGCCCGCACTCCATCACCCAGCGGCGGCCGGACCCACTTCGAGTCGATGGCCCCCAGGAGCTGGTCGATGTAATAGCCGAACTTGAAGTCCGAATCCAGGCCTGCGATCTCGGAGCCGAAGGCGGAAGTGCCAAGCGGGTTGCCGGTGGGCGCTCCACGCCGTCCGGCCTCGCCGTCCGGGGTGCCCTGGGCGGCGGTGCCGGCGGGTTTGGTGCCGGTGCCGCCGCTCGCCGGCGGCTTGGGCGGTGTCTTCTCGGGCGGCTTTTCACTGGCTTTCCGGTCGCCGCCCGTCGAGGCTGGAGCGGCCGGCTGCGGTTTCTCGGGCTTCTTCGACGTCTTGTCCGGCAGCACCGGCACGTCTTCCCGCGGTTTGGCGGCGGTCTTGACGGGCTCCGGCTTGGGCTCCGGCCTGGCCGGCTCGGGTTTCGCGGGCTCAGGATCGGGCTCCGGTTTCGCCGGCTCCGGGGCCGGCCTGGCGGGCTTCGCGGCCTTCGGCCGGCTGGCAGGCCGGCGCACCCCCAGCGCCTGGGCGGGGATGATCTGCACCGGCACGAAGGACAGCGGCGGCGGCGGGGGAGTGAGGCGCGGCAGCAGCAGGACGAGCGCCACGGCCGCTCCATGGAGCAGGGCGGCGGCGGCCAGGCTCACGGCTTCCGGCCGGCGGCCGATACCGCGTGCGCGCCGCTCCAGAATGCGATCGACGGCCAGACTCACGAGCCCCGCTGTCCCCTTTCCTTCTGGCGGTCCGTCACCATGCCCACGTGCACGATGCCGCCCTGGTGGAGGATGTCCAGCACCTCGATGACCTTGCCATAGGGGACGTCGCGGTCCCCCTTGAGGAACACCGTGTCGTCGGCCCGCGAGGCGACCTGACCCTTGATCTGGGAGACGAGCTCGTCGGTCTCGACCGCGGACTCGCGCAGATAGACCCGGCCGTTGCGGTCGATCGAGACCACCAGCGGATCTTCCACCTTCAGGGGGAGGTTGGGCGCGTCGGCCCGCGGCAGCGCCACCTCGACGCCCTGGTGGAGCATGGGCGCGGCGATCATGAAGATGATGAGCAGCACCAGCATCACGTCCACCAGCGGCGTGACGTTGATGTCCGCCAGGATCGGATCGTCGTCGCCGCCGTTGCCGAGAGTGAATGCCATTGTGTCTCGTTCCCTTCTCTTGAGACGGTCCTAGGTGAAGTTTCGTTCCGCCAGATTGAGGAATTCGAGCACGAAGTCTTCCATCCGGGCCCGCAGGCCGCGGGCGTACTGGGAGAAGTAGTTGTACGCGATCAACGCCGGGATGGCCGCCGCCAGGCCGGCCGCCGTGTTGATCAGCGCCTCGGCGATGCCGGGAGCCACGGCCACGATCGAGGTCGAGCCCTGGAGCCCGATGTCGTTGAAGGCCTGCATGATGCCCCAGACCGTGCCGAAAAGGCCGATGAAGGGTGTCGCCGAGGCCGTAGTGGCCAGGACGCTCAGCCAGCGGGTGATCCCCCGCAGCTCGACGTTCACCGCCCGCGCCAGGGTCCGTTCGAGCGCCGTCAGGGAGGTGATGCGGTAGGCCCGCTTCTCACCCGGCCGCTCCGGCTCCGGGGCGTTCTTGATCTGGCTGTCGATCTCGGCGTAGCCGGCCTGGAAGATCCCCACCAGGGGAGAGGAGCCGAGCTTGCCGGCCATGGCGTTGACCTCGCTGAACCGCTGGCTGCGATGGAAGGCCTCCAGGAAGCGCTCGCTCTGCCCGGCGGCGCGGCGGAAGTGCACCAGCTTGCCGAAGATGACCGCCCAGGAAGCCAGGGAAAAGAGGACCAGCAGGACGAGGATGAACTTGCCCATCGGTCCGCCGGCTACGAAGAAGCGGAAGAGCCCGGTGCCTTCCGAGGCGCCGCCTATCTGAAGGAACGTCAAAAACATCGTGAGCATGCACACTCCCTTGTCACCCTTATACGGCTCTCGCCGGCCGAACGTACCATGGCCCCCGCCCCTCAGCAAACCTCGTGCCCGGGCTTAATCCGCCTCTTCGACCGGGGGCGGCACGGGCAGGCCGGCGGGCGGCTCGTCCAGGGCGGGAGGCAGGACCACCTTGTGGCGGCGCAGGAAATCCTCGAGGGCGGCCGTCACCACCTCGACCGCCTCGTCGACCGTGTCCACCCAGACGGCGTGGCCCAGGTCCGGCGGCGAAGCGAGGCCGCGCTCCACGATCTCCTGCTCGATCCAGCTCTTGAGGCCCCGCCACATGGGCCCTACGAAGATGAGCGGCCGGTCGTGGAGCATACGCACCTGGAGTAGCTGCCAGACCATCATGGCTTCCAAGGTGGTGCCGATGCCGCCGTCCATCACGACGTAGGCGTGGGAGAGGCGGATGAACTGGTGGAGACGGGAGAAGAAAGTCGAGTGCTGATTGACCTCGTCGAGGAACGGGTTGGGCTGCTCCTCCATGGGGAGGAGGATGGTGAGGCCGAAGGAGCGGGTCCGGTAGTGATAGGCGCCCTTCCTGGCCCCCTCGTTGGCCGCCCGCATCAGGCCCGGGCCGCCGCCCGTGACGATGTCGCACCCCATGTAGGACAGTTGCCGGGCGAGCTCGCGCACCTGGTCGTACGCCGCGTCCTCGGGCTGGATGCGGCTGGACCCGAAGATCGCCACGCGGAAATACCGCTTCTCGAGAGGAGCCCGGCGGTCGAGCCAGGTGATCAGCCTGTAGAGCGACAGGATGGTGCGGTCGAACCAGCGCAGGACGTAGGTACGCCGCTTTCGGTTCCAGCGCTGCCACTGGGTTTCCCGCGCGGTTACGGCGGGCTCGGACGGCAGAAGGCGGCGAGAAGGCGGCATGGGGACGAGATTGTATAGGACTCCGCCTGTGTAGAGGACCGCGCTACGGCGGGTCTACAGGTATCAGGTCCGTAAGTGCTTGCTCGCGAGAGCGCAACGAGGCCGAAAGCCACAATCGAAGACAGCGAAGACGATCGCCCGGAAGAGCGACGTGTAGGCTGGGTCGAAAGGACAGTTGATGAAGACGCTGTTGTCGTACTCGAAAGGCGCGACCATCGGGAAGGAAGCTTGCTTGAAGGACTGAAGCTCTAGTGAACCTTTGGAGCTGAAGTTTTCGGCAGGTCGTTCTCTGCATGAAGCGCTTGACTGGTTACCTTCTTGGATTCCAGCCTCTCTCTTTCCGCTGCTACTTCCTCGACGGCTGCCCGGATGGCCTCGCGTTTAGGAGAGCGAGTCGCCGGAGCCAAGAGCACTCGCTGCCTCATGGGACGCAGTCTAAACCCCGGATTACGTGCGGTCAAAGCTTTGGTCGGCATGGATTGATGCTACCAATGTCATCCATCCATGTCAAATGTGTCCGCCTCCCTCCCCCCACACCCGTGATAGTCTCGCTTCCGCCCCGCAAGGGCACTGGTATGCCTGTGGCGAGGCGTTCCCTGCCGTACCCAACCCTGGAGAGAGCATGAATGGCCGAGTCCTGATCACCGGCGCCACGGGTGCCCTGGGGCGGAGCGTGGTGACGCGCTTCGTGGATGCGGGAGACCGCGTGCTCGCCGTGGGCACCCACGAGGCGGCGCTGGGGGAGCTGGCGGCCCTGGCGCCCTCGGACGTGCTGTCGGTGCGCCGGGCCGACCTCTCCCAGACTTCCGAGGTCGAGCGGCTGTTCGACGAGGTGGAGAGCGCCTCGGGCGTGCCCCGCGCCGTCGTCCACCTGGTGGGCGGCTTCCGCTGGGCCCGGTTCGCGGAATGCTCGGACGCGGATTGGGGTTATCTGATGACGCTCAACCTGGAGACCACCTTCCGAGTCTTCCGCGAGTGCGCCCGCCGCTTCGAGCGGGCGGGCGGCGGAGTGGTGGTCGCGGTCTCCTCCCCGGCCGGGTTGCTGGGGGAGGCCGGGGTGGGCGGGTATGCCGCCGCCAAGGCCGGGGTGCTGCGCATGGTCGAATCGCTGGCGCGCGAGATGTCGGCGTTCGGCGGCCGGGCCAACGCCGTGCTCCCGGGAACCATGGACACCCCCGCCAACCGTGCGTCGATGCCCGGCGCCGATCCGTCGACCTGGGTGTCCACCGACGACGTCGCGTCGGTCATCCACTTTCTCACGACCCCCGCTGCCAAGGCCGTCAACGGCGCCGCGGTGCGGGTCCCTGGACCGACCCTATGAGCCAATCCCTGGACTGCCACATCTATTACGATTCGCAGCGCCATGCCGTGCCGCCGTCCGAGTGCGGCCACCCGATAGACCTCAACGCCGAGCCCGAGGCCGCGGAGCAGCTCGCCAAGCTGGGCCTCTCGCCGGAGTCCGACCTGCCCGCCGTCGTGCTCACCGAGCCGGACGGCAAGATCCGCATCGTCGGCGTGCGCCTGACCTCGGAGGAGACGGCCAGGCTCGCCACCGGCGCCGGCATCCACGGGACGAGCGTGGTCATCTATAGCTCCGACTGGTGTCCCGACTGCCGGCGGGCCAAGCGGGTGCTCGAGGAGGCCGAGGCCCCCTTCGACGAGGTGGACATCGACCGCGACGCCGGCGCCGAAGCCATGGTCCTGCAGAGGAGCGGCGGCCGGCGCGTCGTGCCCACTCTGCGGTTTGACGACCGCGTGTGGGCGTTCAACCCGGCTCCGCCGCTGCTTCGCCGGCTGCTCAACGGCCGCGCGAAACCGGCTTGACGATCTGATCCCCGGAGTTGATCCCAAAAGGACTCAAGGAGATTCCGCATGAAGGTAGCCGTTTGCATCAAGCAGGTCCCCAACACCGAGGCGCGGATGAGGGTCAGCCGCGACGGCCGTTGGCTGGATGAGGAGGACCTGCCGTTCATCATCAACGAGAGCGACGAGTACGCTCTGGAGGAAGGGCTGCGCATCGCCGAGAAGACCGGCGGCGAGGTCGTCGTCTTCAGCCTCGGGCCCGAGCGGGTGAAGGAAGCCCTGCGCAAGGCCCTGGCGGTGGGAGCAGCGCGCGCCGTCCACCTGTCGGACCCGGCGTTCCTCGGCGGCGACGCCCTGGCGGCGGGCCGGGCGCTCGCTGCGGCCCTCGCCCGCGACGGCTTCGACCTGGTGCTCACCGGCTCGCAGTCCGACGACGTGGGCTACGGCGGCACCGGCTCGGTGATCGCCGGCCACCTCGGCTGGCCCCACGTCTGGCTGGTCATGGGCGTCGAGCTGGAGGACGGCAACGCCAGCGCCAAGGTGACCCGCGAGATGGAGAGCGGCGTCAACGAGGTCTCGCGCGTCCGTCTGCCGGCCGTGCTGGAGATCCAGGCGGGCCTGAACCATCCGCGCTACGCCTCCCTCAAGGGGATCATGGCGGCCAAGAAGAAGGAGATCGCCACGGCGACGCCGGCCGACCTGGGGCTCGACGCCTCGCAGGTGGGGGAGGCGGGCTCGCGGCTCGAGATCGTCTCGGTGAGCTTCCCGGAATCGGGCAAGGGCGCCCAGATCCTGACCGGGGATGCCAAGACCGCCGCCGCCGCGCTGGTCGAGAAACTGCAGAAGGAAGCGAGGGTGCTCTGATGTCGAACCGTGTCTGGGTCGTCCTGCAACATCGCGAGGGTCAGCTCCCGCGCATCTCCTGGGAAGCCGCCGCCGCCGCGCAGAAGCTGGCGGCGGAGCTCGGCGGCAAGGCCGAGGCCGTGCTGCTCGGCTCGGGCGTCGGGCTGGCCGCCGCGGACGTGGCGAAGCTCGACCTCGCCGCCGTCCACGTGGCGGACCACGACGCCCTGCGCGTCTATACGCCGGGCTCCTACATCGGCGCCCTGGCGCCCGCCATCCGCTCGGCTGCGCCCGCCTTCGTGGTCTTCCCCCACACCTATCAGACGGTCGACTACATGCCCCGCCTGGCCCAGACTGTGGGCGCCGGCCTGCTGCCGGAGGTCACCGGCTTCGAGTCGAAGGACGGCGGCCTGCTCTGGACCCGTCCCGTGATGGGCGGCAAGCTCCAGTCGCGGGTGCGGGTCAAGGGCGAGGGCACGGTGCTGGTCTCCGTGCAGTCCGGCTCCTTCCCGGCCGACGGTGTGGTCCGCGGCGAGGCCGAGGTCAAGCCGCTGGAAGTCGACCTCACGGGCGTCCAGCCGGACCGCGAGATCCTCGGCTACGAGGAGGTGGGCGGCGACACTGTCGACCTCACCAAGGCGGACGTGATCGTGGCCGTGGGCCGCGGCGTCGGCGGCGCGGACAAGATGGGCCCGGTCGAGGCCCTGGCCCGCGCCCTCGGAGCCGAGATCGCGGCCAGCCGGCCGGTGATCGACAACGGCTGGCTCCCCCGCGACCGCCAGATCGGCTCCTCGGGCCAGACGGTGGCCCCCAAGCTGTACGTGGCGGCCGGCATCTCCGGCGCCATCCAGCACCTGGTCGGCATGAAGGGCTCCTCGGTGATCGTGGCGATCAACAAGGACCCCGGCGCGCCGATCTTCACCGTCGCCCACTACGGCATCGTCGGCGACCTCCACGAGGTGCTGCCGGCCCTGACCGAAGCGATCCAGGCCGCCAAAGGCTAGTGGCGCCTCCCTGGGTCGTCCTGAAGTTCGGCGGCACCAGCGTCTCCACCCCGGAGCGCTGGACCACCATCGCCGGCCTCGCACGCCAGCGGATCGACGAGGGGCTGCGGCCCCTCGTCGTCTGCTCGGCCGTCTCCGGGATCTCCAACCAGCTCGAAGCCCTGCTCGCCCTCGCGGTCGAGGACCGGCATGAGGAAGCCCTGGCGGCGATCCGGGACCGGCACCTAGAGCTGGGCGCCGGCCTAGGGATCGACGCCGCCCTGCTGCTGCGCGCCGACTTCGAGGAGCTGTCGCGGCTCGCCCTCGCCGCCTCCCTGCTGCGGGAGGCCGGACCCGCCCTGAAGGCGCGGGTGATGGCCTTCGGCGAGCTGATGTCCACCCGGCTCGGCGCCGCCTTTCTGGAATCGCAGGGGATCGAGACGGCCTGGCTCGACGCCCGGACGGCGCTCGCGGCCCGCGAGGATCCCATCGCCCACGGCCCCCGGGCCTACCTGTCGGCCACCTGTTCCTTCGAGCGGGACGAGGAGCTGAGCGCCCGGCTGGCGGCGCTGCCCGGCGCGGCTCTCGTCACCCAGGGGTTCATCGCCCGCAACCGCGAGGGGCAGACCGTCCTCCTCGGGCGCGGCGGCTCGGACACCTCGGCCGCCTACTTCGCCGCCCGCCTGGGCGCCGCGCAGTGCGAGATCTGGACCGACGTGCCCGGCCTGTTCACGGCCAACCCCGCCCTGATCCCCTCGGCCCGCCTGCTGCGCGCCCTCCATTACGACGAGGCGCAGGAGATCGCCACCCTGGGGGCCAAGGTGCTCCATCCGCGGACCGTCCCGCCGTTGCGCGCCCACGGCATCCCCCTCCACGTCCTCTCGACGGACCGGCCGGACGTCTCGGGTACCGTCATCTCGGCTGCCGGGCCGGTGAGCGGGCCGCAGGTGAAGGCGATCTCCTCCCGACCCGGGCTGACCCTGGTCTCGATGGAGACCGTGGGGATGTGGCAGGAAGTCGGCTTCCTCGCCCGGATCTTCGAAGTCTTCGCCCGGCACGGCCTGTCGGTGGACTCGGTCTCGACCTCGGAGACCAACGTCACCGTCTCCCTCGACCCGCAGGCGAACGCCCTCGATCCGGAGGGGATCGCCCTGCTTCTGAGCGACCTCGGAGCCTTCTGCGAGCCCCACGTCATCGCCCCCACGGCCTCGGTGTCGCTGGTCGGGCGCGGCATCCGGGCCATCCTCCACGAGCTGGGGCCCGTGCTCGAGGCGTTCGAGGAGCTGAAGATCCACCTGGTGACCCAGGCGGCGAGCGATCTCAACCTGACGTTCGTGGTGGACGAGGACCAGAGCGAGCGGCTGGTGCGCCAGCTCCATGGCCTGCTGTTCGGCCAGAAGGCGGAGAGCGCCCTCTTCGGCCCCACCTGGAGCGAGCTGTTCGACGAGCCGGGGGAGGATTCCGTTGCCTATTCTCCCGAATGGTGGCGGGACCGGCGGGCCAAGCTGCTGGAGATCGCCGCCGAGCGGGGGCCGGTCTATGCCTACGACGCCGGCACGCTGCGCGCGGCGGCCGAGTCGCTGCGGGCGTTGGACGCCGTGGACCGCGTCTTCTACTCCGTCAAGGCGAACTGCCATCCGGAGGTGCTGCGGGTCTTCCACGAGGCCGGGCTCGGCTTCGAGTGCGTCTCGGCGGCCGAGCTGGTCCACGTGCGGGCCCTCTTCCCCGGTCTCGACGGCTCGCGCCTGCTGTTCACGCCCAACTTCGCGCCCCGCGACGAGTACCGCCAGGGCTTCGAGATGGGCGCCTGCGTGACGCTCGACAACCTCCATCCGCTGCGCGAATGGCCGGAGCTCTTCCGCGGCCGCGAGGTCTTCCTGCGGCTCGATCCGGGCCGGGG